>Ga0315538_1000595_pt1 | contig 22572 bp, 19 predicted proteins | sample SalMarSW160230MG_2_FD_203834 | JGI IMG/M metagenome (GOLD analysis project Ga0315538, IMG submission 203834) | Salt marsh sediment microbial communities from the Plum Island Ecosystem LTER, Massachusetts, United States - Salt Marsh Sediment SW1601-230 ...
CGGCGAAATTACGAATTCCTCATATACGCCGCGGTTATCATCGTCTGTCTCGTGATAATCGCCGCAAGTTTCTTCAAGCTGCCTTACACCGACGGCACGCTCGTCGGCCTGACGGTCTGGGCGATTCTGCATATGGCCGGCGGCGCAGTTTATATCAACGACACCCGCCTGTACGAGATAATCCTGATTCGCCTCTCCACAAAATATCCCATCTTCCGCTACGACCAGTTCGTCCATATCTGGGGCTTCGCAGCTTCGACGCTGACAATGTTTTGCGTCCTCCGGCCTCTGCTCAAAGAAAATCTGAACCGTTACCTGGCGCTCTCGGTGGTGGTTGTCATGGCCGGCCTCGGTGTCGGCGCACTCAACGAAATCATCGAAGCGCTCGTCGCCGCCGCTATCCCGGGCGCCGGCGTCGGCGGCTACGTCAATACCGCGCTGGATTTGATTGCCGATTTCATCGGCGCGATTATTGCAATGCTGTACATCAGGTGCCGTTACCTCAGGTATGATAATACGCGTTGATTGTTACGTAATCTTTGCTCAAATCACAGCCATAGCAAAAGTCGCTCTGCCTGCCCGCCCCGAGGTCAACCGTTATCCTATGTTCGGGCTGTGAAACGATTCTGCTCGCCTTTTTGGCGTCAAATCGAGTAGGTGCACCGTTTCTAAAAACGGTCAAATTATCGAGTTTGCAGCCGAGCTTGCCGGGGTTCAATTTCGCGCCCGATGAGCCGACTGCGCAGATAATTCTTCCCCAGTTCGCATCGCCCCCGTTGACGGCGCATTTGACAAGGTCGTAATTCGCTACCGCCCTTGCCGCCTTTGCAGCGTCGGCCTTCGTGGCGGCCCCGGTGACAACCACCCTGAAGATTCGCGTCGCCCCCTCGGCATCGTGCGCCATCTGCCGGGCCAAATCGCCGCACAAATCAGTCAATGCCCCGACAAACCTTTTATAACGCGGGCACTGACTCACTATAGGCCGATTGCCCGCCAGGCCGCTGGCGAGAACAATCGCCGTATCATTTGTGCTCTGATGGCCATCGACGGAGAGCTTGTTCAGCGATTCACCGATGGCGGCCTTCAACGCCTTTGACAGCAGCGGCTTGGTTATGGCGACATCGGTCGTTATAAAGCAAAGCGTAGTCGCCATATTCGGGGCAATCATACCGGCCCCCTTGGCGGTACCGGCTATCGTCACTTCCCTGCCGGAAATCACAATTCGCCGGGACGCCTCCTTTACTTTTGTATCGGTCGTCATAATCGAACGGGCAAAATCCAGACCCGCCGACGCCGAATCGGAAAGTTTGCCGGCCGCCTCGGCGATGCCTTTTTTGATTTTTGCGATAGGCATCTGCTCGCCGATGATACCCGTCGATGCAACAAGCACATTGTGCGAATCTACCTCAATCTGTTTAGCAGTTTCAGTGCACATCCTGATGGCATTATTAAGGCCCTGTTTTCCGGTACAGGCATTTGCGTTACCCGAGTTGGCAACAACCGCATATACCTCAGCACTCCTGACATGCCGTTTACTTACCTCGACCGCCGCCGAGACGATTTTGTTCGTCGTAAATACCGCCGCCGCCTTTGCACCCACAGGGCATACAATCAACCCCAAATCCGGCTTTCCCGACTTTTTAACCCTGCAAGCCACACCCGCCGCTATGAAGCCCTTCGGTGCAGTAATGGTATTATTAACCATAGCATCCTCGCTAATTAGCAGTAAAAAAACAAAAACCCTGTACTATAGTCCCAGTATAACCCGCAACACAGGCCGCTGAAAGAGAAGCTATAAGTTCCTCTGTCACTTTGGTAATCCGTTAATGGCCCTGGCTATTCGAAAATCAACCTCAAGGCCAACAAGAATGTTCTCAGAGCAGAATACCCCGAGCGAAACCGCTTCTTTACACAGAGATTCAAAAATACGCAGTGCATTGATATAACTGATGTCCTCTCGCAAAAGCTGCCTTCGCTCAAACTCATCCAGCTTCGCACAGCGCCGTATCATATCCTGCTCCTGGTATCATTATACCTCATACACCGCCGCATACTCAATCGCGATTGTCCATTCTACCAGCTATCGCCAGTTCGCGAAAGCCCGCCATCGGGTCGTAAAACTTTCTGCTCAAATCAACCGTGTTGACCATTATCCCTGCCCTGTTCTGCTTTAACTGCTTTACGATTTTGCCGTCCGGCCGGATAAAACAGGATGGGTACGGCGAGTAATAACCGCTCGCATTGGCGCAGCTCATCCAGAAATGATTCGTCGCCGCCCTGCACTGCATCGACTGCCGCATAATATGAGTATGAATGCTCGGCCCGGCCTGCCTGGCATTATAGAACGACTGAAATATACAGTTGACATCCTGCTTATAGAGCCGCCGGTAAATCTCGGGAAAACGCAAATCGAAACATACCAGCAGCGAACACTTCACGCCGTTGATTGTAAAATATACAAAATGTCCGCCCGGCGTCAGCCGGCGAAGGTCAGCGGGCGTGCAGAACCTCTTGTCATAGCGTCCGGCGATTTTGCCTTCGGGGCTGAGCAGGTATGAACTGTTGTACGGCTTGCTCGAGCCCTTGCGCGGATGCGTGCTGCCAAGCACAACCCACAGCCCGAGCCGACCGGCCAGCGCCGCCACATCCTGAGCCAGTTCTTTAAGCAGCGCCCAGTCATAGCCGGCAAAGTTCGGAAAGTCCGTCCCCACGTAGCCCGTCAGTGCACATTCGGAGAAGTGAATGATGTCGGCTCTCGCCTTTTTGGCTTTGCGCATATATGCCGTTATCAGCCGGGCGTTTCGCCTTATCGAGCTGCCGACGGCAAACTGACAGGTTGCTACTTTCAAAACACCGTTAGCCATCACAGCCCCGCCTCAAAAAAAACTTCGGCTCCGCTATAATCTCACTCGTCATTTGTGTTCTCGACGTATCGTCACCGCGAAAATCGTCCTCGACACCAATCGGAAAACAAGAATCTACAGAACCGGCGAAATTCTAATATAAAATACGCAAACAGTCTATCTATTGCCAAAAGAAAAAAGACCTGACAGAAATTACAGGCAGGTGCGTGTCGCGGCAACGTTGAATTCATACCGGCGGGCCGGCTGTCCGTAAGTCCCGTAAGGGACGCCTTACGGCGGACTCCCAGGAAGAGCCGCCGCAGGAAAGTCCCATATTGGCATATCGTGTGACGGCTGGTGAACTTCTCGCAGGGCAACATTCTTTGCCGAGTGAAGCGCCGCGGATGCACCACAGCGTGTCCAAAGCCGTATTCCTGCCGCAAAATCGTTTAAGAAGCAATGTTCCGGCTCGATAATAATTGTTGCATTGCAGGCGCGTATTGTCGAATCAGAGTATCGACGATACTAAACAGGGCAGCAGGGATGCCCGATAAATATTTGGCGCGGACTTCTTGTCGGCCGGTTCGGTTACGGTCTCTATTTAGCGAGACTTCTCGAGCAGCACCGGTGGCTAAAATAGAGGACAATGACAGAGAGATGTTAGATGGCGAAAAGCTGAGAGAATTGATTAAAAAGAGAGAACAAGATGTTTCATCGAGCTACCTGCTGACATCGTCCCGAGTGTGGCTTCAGGTAGGTGACATCATGAGCAGGGATGTGGCCACGGTCTCGCCGGCGCAAAACTTAGCGTCGGGCGCGATGATTATGGCCGAGGGCAGGGTATCGTCGCTTGTCGTAACCAAGCACGGGCAAGCGGTCGGAATAGTAACCGAGACGGACTTTCTGAAAAAAATTGCAGCCCAGGGAATAAGTGCCGACGATGCGAAGGTACGCGAGGTAATGTCGTCTCCGGTAATCAGTGTCCGCCCCGATATGTCGGTGCTCGACGCCGGCAAAATTGCAGAGGACAAACACGTCAAGCGCCTGCCCGTACTGGACGCCGGCAAGCTCGTCGGGATTGTGACCCAGACCGACCTTATCCGTGTTCTGAGCTCGTACGGAATGTGGCGGGATGTGGTCGAGATTATGAGCAGGAACGTGGCCACGGTTCAGAGAGATACAAGCATCGCAGTGGCGGCGGCGCTAATGTCGGCACGGGGTATATCAGGCATTGTCGTGATGCAGGCAAATGAAATAGCGGGGGTCATAACCGAAAGAGACCTGCTTAGAAAGGTAATTGCAGCAGGTAAAGACCCTGCGAAGGTGAAGGCGGATGAGATAATGTCCTTTCCCGTTGTGAGCGTACCTCCGCACTATTCGGTGTTCAGCTCCAGCCGGATTATGGAGAAAAGGCACATCCGCAGATTAGTTGTCGAAGACAACAGACGGCTGTGCGGGATTGTAACCCAAACCGATATATTCCGCGCGGTCGAAGACCGCTTGAAACAAGAAGAAGAAAACAACTACAGATTGCTCGATAGCTCAAAAATCTGCATTTATAATCTCAATTTGCAGGGCAGGGTCACTTATGTCAATCCGGCGTTTATGAAGATTTTGGAGGCAGCCGACAGAACGGAGCTGCTGGGAAAGCCGTTCCTGCCGGAGCGATTCTGGTTCGACCGGCGGGACAGAAGGAACTTTTTAAGCAAGCTTCGAAAAGGGACGGTTGAAATCAGAGATTTGACGCTCAGAAGCGCTACAGGTAAAAGAGTTGACGTAACCGTTTTCTCGAGTTTCACGCGTGACATTCGCGGGCGAATAAACGGCAGCCGGGGCATCGTTCAGGATGTTACCGACAAAAGGGAGCTGGTGACCCTGAAAAAGGCACAAAAGGCGCTTCAGGCAAGCGAGGAAAGGTATCGCCATATTACCGAGGCGGTGACGGATTACATCTTTACGGTGCGATTTGAGAACGGCGAAGCAGTCGAAACAGTACACAGCGAGGCAAGCGTTGCAGTAACCGGCTATACACCTCAGGAACTGAACAAAAACCCCAACCTGTGGTTTGATATGGTCCATCCCGATGACTGGGAACCGGTGCGTGAGCAGGTCTCTCAGTGCATACAGGGACAGGACATAAAGCCAATCGAGTACAGAATCATACGAAAAGACGACGGTATTCGGTGGGTCAGAAGAACCCTCGTGCGCAACTGCGACGAACAGGGCCGAATTACCTCCTATGACGGACTGCTGCAGGACATCACGGAGCTCAAACTTGGGGAACAGATACAACTGCAGTTGTTCACCGAACTCGAACAGGCAACTGTGGAACTTCGTAATTTTGCTCACGTTGCTTCACACGATTTGAAGGTACCGCTGAGAGGTATAAGCGCCCTGGCAAGCTGGCTTTTGACGGATTACGCCGACAAGTTTGACGAAGAAGGCAGGGAGCGGATTCGGCTGCTGCTTGCCCGGGTGCGCAGAATGTATGGCCTCATAGACGGCGTGCTTTGGTATTCGAGAATCACCCGGCTGAAGGAAAAGAGGTCCAGAGTCGATTTGAATGAAATTGTTGCGGATGTAATTGAACAGCTTACCCCCCCCGCCACTATAAAAATAGAGATTGAGAAGAAGCTCCCGGCGATTGTCTGCGGCGAAAACGCTGTCAGGCAGGTCTTTAACAGTTTGCTGAGCAATGCAATCAGCTATATGGACAAGCCGGAAGGCAAAATCAGGATTGACTGGAGCGAAGAAGCAGACTTCTGGAAATTCAGTGTAGCCGACAACGGGCCGGGCATAGAGGAAAGGCATTTCGAGAAAATCTTCAGGATATTCCAGACGCTCTCGCCGCGCGATAAGGTCGAAAGTACGGGTATCGGGCTGACGGTCGCCAGGAAGGTACTGGAGTTCTGCGGAGGAAAAATCTGGCTTCAGTCAAAGCCCGGCGAAGGAAGCACGTTCCTGTTCACGATACCGAAAGAAATAAAGGCGGCCCCGAGTATATTGTTGCCGGTGGGCGCCGCTGACTGAGGTTGTAAGAATTGCCGCGGCGACGGCGGGACGAGCCACCGAGGAGACAATGTGATGGCTGGAAGAAAAAAGCTGATTTTCATTTGCAGTGCGGCGGTTATCTGCACGCTTATATTCTGGTTTTCGCCGGCAATAGGCGGCAAAGAAAAGGTGTATGAGGTTCGCCCGGAAGTAACTTTGCCGGAATACAGGACCGACGCCGCCCGTGCCATCGATGCTTATGAGCGCCTGATGGAACGGTATATGGACCTGACGGCGGGAAGCTTTACCCGGCTTGGCTCGGATTCGAGGGCGATTCTCAACAAGCTCGGTGCCATCGAAACCAAGCTGGATGCACTGTCGGAAAGGATAGCGAGAATCGAAACTGAGCTTGGCATCGAAGAGCCAAAACCCGCGGCCCCGGAACCGGCCGACAACAACAGCGACAAAATCCGGTAAATATAACCCGCCGCTTCATACCGCTGCACGATAGATGGAATCCCTACCCGCAAAACGCATAACCTGCGGGTCGTACATCCTCGCCCGCAGGTGATACTGTCCTGTCTCGCTATCGCCATACTGGCCGGTAAAAAATCAGCCACAGTCCTAACGACTCCTGACGGAGAGCACGCAGAGTATTTAGAGCATATCCGAATAACCCTTCATCTTTATGTCATTCTGAGGCAAAACCGAAGAATCTCGCCGGCGAAAGAGATTCTTCACTTCGCTGTGCTGCGTTCTCCTATGGAGTCCGCCGTTGGGCGTCCCTCACGGGACTTACGGACAGAATGACAAGCGGTAGAAAATAGTTATTCGGATATGCTCTTACTGTACGCTATACGCTCTACGCTATCGCCTTGCGCGGGTGAATGTGGTTGACGGCGGTGGGGATAGGATTTAGTATTTTGTGCGTGTATTGCGATTTGGGTGAACGGCAAAATTAAGGGGTACGATTATGGCGGTTTCTGTGGCAGGCAAGGCGGCGTCGGCGGTTTATGACGTCGGTCAGTTCGGCCGGTTCGTTTGGCGGTCGTGGGTCAGCTCGGCCCGCAGTATCGGGATGCGTGAGACTTATCCGCTGATATGGGCCCAGATGCTGATAATCGGTGTGCGCAGTGTTCCTGTGGTGATGATAACGGGGGCGTTTGTGGGGATGACCTTAGGGGTACAGGCATACGACCAGCTTGCGGGGATGGGACTCGAGGAGCATCTTGGGGTATTGATAAACATATCGGTTGTGAAGGAGTTGGGGCCCGTCCTCGCGGCGGTGATGTTAGCGGGTCGAATCGGCGGCGCCCTTACGGCTGAGCTTGGGACGATGAAGGTTACCGAGCAGATAGATGCAATCGAGAGCATGGGTACGGACCCCGTTCGCTATCTTGTCGCACCCCGCGTGCTGGCGTGCCTGTTTTTGACTCCTGCGCTGATTATCTATGCGGATTTGCTCGGCGTCGCCGGCGGCTGGTTTGTGAGCGTGGTCCATCTCAATATCAACGCGAGGGCTTACTGGAATTTCAGCGCTTCCGGCGTGGAGCTCTGGGATGTGACGTGCGGCGTTATCAAGGGCTTTTTCTTCGGCGGCGCCATCGCAGTTATTAGCTGCTACAAGGGATTTCACTGCAAAGAAGGGGCGCAGGGTGTCGGGCGGGCGTGCACAGAGGCGTTCGTAACGAGCCTTATCTCGATACTGATGATAGATTTTGTGCTCGTGGTGATATTCAAGACGATATACAATATGCTCTGGACATTGCGCAGCCTGGTGGGGTAATGCGGTTGAGACAGAAGGAAGATGACAGACTCTCGAAAGTCAAAAGTGCAGGATAAAGCAGATAACAGTGAGCAGCCGGCGACCAAAGATGTGGCTGAGCCGGGCGGCAATGACTCTGTCAAGGACAGCGACGGGTTGATTGTTTTAAGGAACGTGACGAAAAAATTCGGCGACCACGTTGTTCTTGACGGTTTGAACCTGGCGGTGGAAAAGGGCAAAACAACGGTAGTGATTGGGCCGAGCGGATGCGGTAAAACAGTGCTGCTGAAGCATATGATATTATTGCATCGGCCTACATCAGGTGAGATTTATTTCAAGGGGCAGCGGATTGACAATATCAGTGAGGAACAGTCGAACGGCGTTCGCGCAAATTTTGGCTATCTGTTTCAGGAAGGTGCGCTGTTTGACAGTTTGAGCGTGGCGGAGAACATAATGTTTCCGGTCAGGCAGCACTGCAGGATAACGAGGTCCAGCGCGGTCGAGGAGCTTGTCAAGCAGAAGCTGACGATGGTCGGCTTGAATGGTTTTCAGGATTTTTTCCCGGCGAACCTGTCGGGCGGTCAGCGTAAGCGTGTTGCGCTGGCGCGGGCCATAGCGCTGGGACCCGAGGTGATACTTTACGACGAGCCGACGACCGGCCTGGACCCGATTCGTGCGGATATTATTAACGAGCTGATATTGAAGTTAGAGCGGGAACTGGCGGTGACGAGCGTCGCAGTAACGCACGATATGAGAAGCGCATATAAGATAGCGGACCGCATAGTGATGCTTCACCACGGCAGAATCGTCGCGGACGGAGACGCAGACCAAATTCGCAATCATCCCAACAGGATAGTTCAACAATTCATCAAAGGCGAGGTAAGCAAAAAGGACCTGGAGGCGCTCAGGTCGGCAAGTACGGGCAATTCGATACGGCTTCATTGCGACATAGAGGAATAATCAGGTGAAATTAAGCAACTCAGGGCGCATCGCGGCTGATTTGGCCGGGGTGATTGCCGGTGACATATTATCAGATAAGCTCAGCAGGGCCGCTTTCAGCAGCGATGCGAGTATCTATCAGATAGTGCCGGCGTGTGTTGTGGCTCCCCGGGACAGGGACGACGTATCTGCGGCGGTGAAATACGCCGGGGAAAATCAATTGGCGATAGCCGCCAGGGGAGCGGGCAGCGGCGTTGCGGGCGAATCGCTCTGCGCAGGGATTGTGCTCGATATGACACGGTATATGAACGCGATCTTGGGCGCCGGCGAGCAGGGCCGGACGGTCGAGTGCGAGCCGGGCGTTGTGCTCAGCGATTTGAATAATTATTTGGCCGGTTTCGGCAGGAAAATAGGCCCCGACCCGTCAACGGCTAATCGGGCGGTGATAGGCGGCTGTGTCGCGAACAATGCCACCGGTGCACACTCGCTGCAGTACGGCTACATCGGCGATTACGTGGAAAGCATCAAGGCGGTACTTGCGGACGGCAGCATAGTGGAGTTCGCAAATGACGTCGAGCCGGCGAGCGCAAAAGACGAAAAAGTTGCAGCTCTTGCAAACCAGGTGCTTCAGCTTCTCTCGGGCGCCGGCGACATAATAGCCGAGGCGCTTCCGGGTACGAAACGCAATCGCTGCGGGTATATGATAGGCGGGATATGTCACGGGCAAAGAGCCGATATGGCGGAGTTGTTGGCCGGCTCGGAGGGGACGTTAGGCATATTTACGAAGCTTACGCTGAGAACGGTGGCGCTGCCTGCGGCGAAGGGGCTTGTACAGCTTGAGTTTGACTCTATGGAGCGGATGGCCAAAGCGGTGCCGATAATTGTAAGCAGCGGTGCGAGCGCGTGCGAGCTGATGGACGGCAGGTTGATGGATATGGCCAGGCAGCGGATGCCGGCATACGGGGACCTTCTGCCGGTCGATTGTGCGGTGGTGTTGCTGGTTGAGCATACCGGCCGGACGAATAAGCAGGTGGCCGAGTCGATAGAGCGGACTGTGGCTGCGGTTGGGGGGCTGTCGCGAGGGAATATGCTTGTTTTTGACGAGGACAAGCAAGCTCGGCTGTGGCGAATGCGCAAAGATGCGGTGCCGCTGCTGGACAGTAAAAGGGGGCATCAGCGGGCTGTGCCTTTTATCGAGGACGTTTCGGTCGAAAATACGAAGTTGGCCGAGTACGTAGCGGGATTAGAGCAGATTGGCCAGCGTTACGGTATTGCGATGAGCTTTTACGGACACGCCGGCGACGGGGAGCTTCATATTCGGCCTTACCTGGATTTGGGCGAGACGGGTGATGTTGAGAAGATGAAGCGGATTGCAAATGACGTATTTACGCTGGCGTGGTCGTTGGGCGGCTCGATTAGCGGCGAGCACGCAGACGGCCTGGTGCGGGCGGCGTTCGTCAGACGCCAGTACGGCGACGAGTTTTACGATTTGCTCTGCGGCGTCAAGCGAATATTCGACCCGAAGGGAGTATTGAACCCCGGCAAGATAATCAACGACGATGCCGATATTATGGTGAAAAACATCAGGGCGCAAAAACGCATCCTGCCGCAGCGAACGTTCGGCAAATGCGGAATGTTCTTTTCAAAAGATGAAGTCGAGCTTGAATTAGAACAGTGCAGCGGCTGCGGAATATGCAGGAGCACCGAGAGCGAGCTTCGGATGTGCCCGGTGTTTCGGGCGCTGACAGAGGAGCTGAATACGTCGCGGGCGAAGGTAAATATCCTGAGGTTCTGGGCGACCGGGCAACTGGAAGATGAAGATTTCGCATCGGCTGAGTTCAGAAAGTTTCTGGATTTGTGCGTGAACTGCAAGATGTGTGCGGTTGACTGCCCGTCGGGAGTGGATGTATCGAAGTTGATGACGGCTGCGCGGGCGGAGTACGTTCGGCGTAAAGGGCTGCGCAGGGCCGAGTTTGTGTTGGGGCATAATCGATACCTTAGTATTCTGGGCAGTATGTTCGGGCCGATATCGAATTTCGTGATGCGTCTTGGCATAACGAAATGGCTGCTGGAAAAGGCAACGGGCATAGACAGGCGAAGGGCTATGCCGAAATTCGCTTGGGGCTCGTTCCTGGCCGCCGGCAGAAAATACTTGGAGGCGCTGGGGCCTGTTGATAGGCCGGTTGACAGGGTCGCGTACTTTGTGGATACGTTTGCAAATTATAACGACCACGAATTGGGTTATGCGGTAATTAACGTTCTTCGGCATAACGATATTGACGTAGTGCTGCCGAAGCAGCGGCCTGCCCCCCTGCCGGCCATTGTCTATGGGGACGTGAAAACTGCAAAAAGGGATTTGGCGTACAGTGTCAAGCACCTGGCAAAGGCGGTTCGGGACGGCTGCAAAATTATATGCTCCGAGCCGAGCGCCGCCCTGTGCCTGCAGCAAGAGCTCGGGCATTATGTCTCGGGTGAAGATGCGAAGCTGGTAAGCGACAATACGTTCGAGCTGATGGGGTACTTGCTTGCTTTGAAAAGGCAGGGCAAGCTCAAAAAGTGTGAGAAGAAAATCTCGCGGGAATATGTTTATCATACGCCCTGTCATTTGTTTGCGATAGACGCTTGCGGTGCGAGTATCGAACTTTTGCGTCAGTTGTGCGGCCTGGAGGTTACCGATTTGAAGGCGGGCTGCTGCGGTCTGGCAGGGACGTTCGGAATGCAGAAGAAAAATTACCAGCTCAGCGAGGCAATTTCAGCGAGTTTAAAAGAAGCGCTGGACAACTGCGATACGCAGTACGTACTGACCGAGTGCGCCGCCTGCGGTATGCAAATAGAGCACATAAGCGATAAGATTGTAAGGCATCCGGTGAAGGTCCTCGCAGAGTGCTGCGGAACCGGATGAGACGTTAAGTATTTCGGTTTATGTATCGCTCGTTGTGTGAGAAGGTTGGACAATGGCTGATGAGGGATTGAAAAAGGCGGTGTTGTGGGAGGCATCGGGTGAAGACAAGCGTGTGCGGTGTAAGCTGTGCGCACACAGGTGCCTGATTGACGATGGTAAGTTAGGGTTTTGCCGGGTGCGGAAGAACGTGGGTGGGGTACTGTATTCGCTGAATTACGATAAGGTAATCAGTGCGAACCCTGACCCGATAGAGAAGAAGCCGTTGTTTCATTTTCAGCCGGGCAGCAGGAGCTTTTCGATAGCGACGATGGGGTGCAATTTCCGGTGCGAGTTCTGCCAGAACTGGCAGATAAGCCAGGCGGCAATAGAGACCGGCGGCATTGACGGCGAGCCGATTAGTCCCGAGACCATAGTAAAGGCGGCGGTGCGCAGCGGCTGCAAGAGTATCGCATATACTTATACCGAGCCGACGGTTTTTATGGAGCTTTGTGCGGATTGCGGACGCCTTGCAAAGGAAAAGGGCCTGACGAATGTGTTTGTGAGTAACGGCTACCAGACACGAGAGGCGATTGATTTTGCGGCGGAATGGCTTGACGGGATAAACGTGGATTTGAAGGCGTTCAGCGAGGATTATTACAGCCGGCTTTGCAAGGCGAACCTGGCTCCTGTGCTGGAGACGATAGAGTATATTGCAAAGCAGACGGATATGTGGATGGAGATAACGACTCTGATTGTGCCGGGCGAGAATGATTCGCAGGATGAATTGAAGAAATTAGCAGAGTTCATAGTGACAAAGGCGGGGGGGGATGTGCCGTGGCATATCAGCCGGTTCCACCCGCAGTACAAATATCTGGATGCGGTCCCGACGCCACTGGAGAATTTGGAGCGGGCATACGAGATTGGCAAATCGGCGGGGCTGCATTATGTATATTTAGGCAATGTCCCGGGGTCGAGGACGGAGAGCACGTTCTGCTATAATTGCGGCCGGCTGCTGATAGAGCGGATTGGCTACGAGGTCTCGGCGAATTACGTGAAGGATTCCCGCTGTCCCGATTGCGGCACAAAGGTTGCAGGTTTTGAACTGGACGGCAAATGAAAATCGTGGCGGATGAGAATATACCGTTTGTCGCCGAGTGCTTCAGTTCGCTCGGCGATGTGCAGCTCGTGCCGGGCCGAAAGATGAGCGCCGGTCTTGTGCGCGATGTGGATTGTCTGCTGGTGCGCAGTGTGACGAAGGTGAACGAGCAACTTCTTGCCGGCAGTAAGGCCAAGTTCGTTGCAACGGCAACGATAGGCCTCGAGCATATAGATGTTGAATACCTTAAAAGTAAGGGGATTGGGTTTGCATCGGCGCCCGGCTCGAATGCCAATTCAGTGGCCGAGTATATCGTGGCGGCGCTGCTTTCGGTCGGCAAAAAACACAACATCACTCTCGAAGGCAAAAGCATCGGCATAGTGGGTGCCGGCAACGTCGGCAGCAGGGTGGCGGGCAAGTGCAGGGCGCTCGGAATGGACGTGAAGCTCAACGACCCGCCTTTGGCGCGACAGACGGGCGATACGAAGTATTTGCCGCTGGAACAGCTCTTTGGCTGTGATTTTGTGACGCTGCATACGCCGTTGACATACGAGGGGCCGGATGCCACGTTTCATTTGGCGAATGAGAGATTTTTCGGGTCGCTGAAGGCCGGCTGCGTTTTTATCAATACATCTCGCGGCGGGGTGCATAGTACGGCGGCGCTAAAGCAGGCGATACGGTCTGGAAGATTAGGGGCGGTCGTGCTGGACGTGTGGGAGAATGAGCCCAAAATCGATTGCGAATTGCTGCGGATGTCGGATATATCGACGCCGCATATCGCCGGCTATTCATTAGACGGCAAGATTGCTGGGATGGTGATGATTTACAAGGCGGCGTGCGAGTATTTCAACAGGCCGGTGAAGCATAAGATGGCCGATTTTTTGCCCCGGCCCGAAGTGCCCGAAATAACTATTGCCCCCGCCGGACCGGCCGAGCAGGAGCTTATACGCCGGGCGGTCGAGCAGGTGTATGTGATAAACCGGGACGATTTTAATACTCGTGAGATTGCGACGGTACAAGAGCACAAACGCGGTGAGTTTTTTGACGATTTGCGAAAGAATTACCCCGTTAGGCGGGAGTTTTTCAATACGAAGGTGACGTCAAAAGAGCCGTGTCCGGCGTTGAAGAAGAAACTGAAAGGGATAGGGTTTAGCGAATAGAAATAAATGGGCGACGGAATTAACGATGTTCTGGAATGGGCGGGGGCCCGGCTGGATTTCTCCGGCGGGACGATTGTGATGGGCGTGCTGAACGTGACGCCGGACTCGTTCAGCGACGGGGGGCGGTTTATCGATACGGAGAAGGCGATAGAACACGGCTTAAAGATGGCGGCGGAGGGGGCGGCGATAATCGATGTCGGGCCCGAATCGACCCGGCCCGGGGCGGAGCCGGTCTCGTCGGCTGAACAGATAAAACGGGCCTCGCCCGTAATAGAGGCCCTCTCGAAGGGCTGCGGGGCCGTTATCAGTATCGATACGCACGATTTAGAGGTGGCGAAGGCGGCGCTGGATGCCGGTGCGAGTATGTTCAACGATATCACGGCCTTAGCTGATGAGCGGATGGGTCAACTGGCGGCTGAAAAAAAAGTTCCGGTTGTCCTGATGCATATGCAGGGGACACCGCAGACGATGCAGGCCGAGCCGAACTATGATGATGTCGTGGGCGAGGTTCTGGAATACCTGCTTGAACGCGCTGCCAGGGCGGAGCGGTTCGGGATACCACGGGAGAGGATATTTATCGACCCTGGAATCGGCTTCGGTAAAACTCTTAAGCATAATCTTTTGCTGCTGCGCAATATAGATAAGTTTGTCGAAACTGGTTACCATATCCTGGTGGGTACGAGCAGAAAAAGCTTTATCGGTGAGATTACAGGCAAAGAGAATCCCACAGATAGAATATTCGGCACGGCGGCGACGGTGGCATTATGTGCGGCAGCCGGCGTCTCGGTTGTACGGGTACACGATGTCAGCGAGATGGCCGATGTGGTGAAAGTGGCAAATAAACTCAAAATTCAAAGCTAAAAGCGTTGACTATCCACGGCGCAGAATCCATAATGACAGGCAAATTCCGGGGATACAAATACTATGATAACAAAAGAAGAAATCCTTAAAACCCTTGCCAAAGACAAGCCACAACTGCAAAAACAGTTTAAAGTCCGTAAATTGGCTCTATTCGGGTCGTACGCAAGAGGAGACCAGCGTCAAGACAGCGACGTGGATATACTCGTCGAGGTTGACCCGTCAATAGGCCTGGAATTCATAACCCTTGCCGAAAGACTTGAAAAATCACTCAAGGCATCAGTTGACCTTGTCTCAAGCCGAGCAGTTACTTCCCAAGCATTCAAATTCATCGAGCCGGAACTGATCTATGTCTAAAAGACCCATTGACCTTGAGATTATATGGCAAATCCTGCACAAAGACCTGCCGGAATTAAAGCAGAAACTTACCCAAATAATAAGTGATAAAGGTGAAAGTTGAGCGTCAGTTTCAATCGTTCGCGTCCACGATGTAGCTGAAATGGCCGACGTGGTGAAGGTGGCAAGTGCAATAGAGCGTATGAAGGAGTGACATAATATGAGCAGTCATTTTGGGATGGCTCTGCTGGTTCTGGTGGGCGTGGTAACGGTGATAGGTGTTGTTGTTATAGCCGCGATAGAGGTCAAAAGGCACGATGAGGGCAAGCCGTCGCTGCTGGAAAGGCCGGGGAAAGAGAAAGGGGATGTTTAGCCGGTATTCAGGGCGATTTTTAGAACATTGTTGGTATTCTTTACGAACTCAAATTTGATGTTTCTTTTTGCTTCTTTTGGAACGTCGGGAAGGTCTTTTTTATTCCGGTGAGGGAGGATGACAGTTTTTATACCGGCCTGCTTCGCAGCCAGGATTTTTTCTTTGAGGCCGCCGATGGGCAGGACGAGACCCCGGAGAGTTATTTCACCTGTCATAGCAACGTCGGGACGGACGGGTTTTTCCAGCAGCAGCGAGACGAGCGAGGTGAACATAGCTACGCCTGCGCTCGGGCCGTCCTTGGGGACGGCGCCCGCGGGGACATGGATGTGGTAGTCGGATTTGGCGAATTGTTCGGGGGCGATTTTTAACTTTTTGGCGTTCGCCTTTACGATTGTGAATGCGGCCTGTGCGGATTCTTTCATAACATCACCGATGTGGCCCGTGAGCTGGAGCTTTCCCTTTCCGGGCATAGAGGCGGACTCGATGAAGAGTATTTCGCCGCCTACGGGGGTGAAGGCAAGTGCGGTTGCGACGCCGGGGATTCCCGTTCGCAGCGCGAGCTCCGATACGAACTGTGTCGGGCCTAAGATTTTGGCAAGGTCGCTTTTGTTGATGGTGGCCTTTCTCTTATTGGCCTTTGCAATCTCGGTGGCGACCCAGCGGCAGAGGGCGGCAATGTTCCTTTCGAGATTCCTAACGCCTGCTTCGCGCGTGTAACTGCGGATGATTGCGAGGATTGTTTCGTCTTTGACTGTGAGCCGGCTCTTGTTCAGGCCGTGCTCGGTAAGCTGGCGCGGGACAAGGTATTTTTTTGCGATGTTCAGCTTCTCGGTTTCGGTGTAGCCGGGAAGCTCGATGATTTCCATTCGGTCGTGCAGCGCCGGCGGGATGGGTTCGGCGTAGTTGGCGGTGCCGATGAACATTACCGCGGAAAGGTCGAACGGCTGGTCGAGATAGTGGTCGGTAAAGGTGTAGTTCTGCTCGGGGTCGAGGACTTCCAATAGTGCAGAGGAAGGGTCGCCGCGGAAATCGGCGCCGATTTTGTCAAGCTCATCGAGCATAAAGACGGGGTTTTTGCTTTTGGCCTTTCGCAGCTCCTGCAAAATTCGTCCGGGCAGTGCGCCGATATAGGTTCGGCGGTGGCCCCGGATGTCGGCTTCGTCGCGGATACCGCCTAACGAGATTCGGATGAATTTTCTTCCCATAGCACGTGCGATGGATTTTCCGAGTGAAGTTTTTCCGACGCCAGGCGGGCCTATGAAACACAGGATGGGGCTTTTGCCTTTGGGATTCAGCTTTCGCACGGCGAGGAATTCGAGGACGCGTTTTTTCACCTTGGCCAGGTCGTAGTGGTCGCGGTTCAGCATACGCTGGGCCTTGTTGATGTCGAGCCGGTCTTCGGTTTTAATCGCCCAGGGCAGCTCGCAGAGCCAGTTGAGGTACGTGATTATGACGCTGTATTCGGGTGAGACGGACGGGATTTTGCCGGCCCGGTCAAGCTCGCGGACGGCCTCGGCCTCGACGTTAGGGGGCATTTTGGCCTTTTTGATTTTTTGTCTTAGCTGTTTTAACTCCTCGCCCCTGGCATCTTCGGCGCCGAGCTCGGTCTGGATTGCCTTTAGCTGTTCCTGGAGAAAGTATTCGCGCTGGCTTTTTTCGACGGACTGGCGGACTCGGCCCTGGATTTTGTGGCTTAGCTCAAGCACTTCGAGCTGGTCGGCGAGTGTGACGGATATTTTTTCAAGCCGTTTGGCCGGGTTAAGCTCTTCGAGAAGCTGCTGTTTTTCTCCGATTTTAAGAGAGAGGTTCGCGGTAAGGAAGTCGGCGAGCGAGGAAGGGTCTTCGATATTTTCGAGCAGGACGGCCGCTTCTTCGGGGACGTTGGGGCTGAGGTCGATGACGCGGTGCGCACTCTGCCTGACGTTGACGATGAGTGCCCGGAGTTTCTTTGTCAATCTGGCCTGGGAATCGAGCAGCTGGATTTTGGCCTTTAGATACGGCTCGGTCGCGATACGTTCGAGGATTTTGAAACGGCTCAAGGCGTGTACGACGATGTGTATCGAGCCCTGCGGCATCTTGATGATTTTGAGGATGTTTGCGGTGGTCCCGAGTTTATAGAGGTCGTCGAAGCCGGGGCGGTCGGTCTCGGCCCTGCGCTGTGTGAGAAGGCCTATGACGGTTTCGTTGGCTGTCGTGTCGTCGAGCAGGGCCTTGCTCCTTTGTCTTCCGATGGCCAGCGGCGTGACGGTTCCGGGATAGACAACGGCGTTTCGGATAGGAAGAATACCGATGACATCGGGAACATTTGGCTGTCCGTTGTTCCGGTCGCTGTTGGTGTTGAGCAGGTGCCGGATGTTTGGTGTCTCCTCGCCGGCCATTTCGAGCAGCCAGGCGTCCTGTGGAAACAAGAAGTTTTTCAGATTGTCTGCCATATTCGTTCCGTGTCAATTTTCCGCGTAAGAATAGAATGATACACTATTAGCGTCCGAAACTTAAGGCCAAAAGTCAGAGGTGTCACAGAAAATCACGCCTTCGGGCGAGCTTTTTCGCCGCAGTCCCATATATACGCTTCGGCTTGCGGGTGTGTGCAATTTAATCAAAATGTGAAAAAAGATGCCGGGCCGGGCGACTTACCCGGGGGCCTTTTCCTTGCGTTTTGGCGGCAGGGAATTACAATTTGCTCTGTTATGTTGATTGAGCAGGCCGATATTGATGATGCCGAGGCAATTCTGGAGCTGCAGAAGCTGGCATTCCGCGAGCAGGCGCTGATATACGGGGACTTCGCCCTGCCGGCATTGACCGAAAGTCCCGAGCAAATAAAGGCCGACTTCTCACAAAAGCTTTTTCTGAAGGTTCAGCTTGGAGGAAAAATTGCAGGGGCGGTCAGAGCATTTCTGGACGGGCAGACGTGTTTTGTGGAACGGCTGGTGGTTGCTCCGGAATTTCAGAATCAGGGGATAGGGACGGGTTTGATGTTCGAGTTAGAGAGGATATTCTCGGAGGCGAGCAGGTTCGAGCTTTTCACGGGTCACAAGAGCGAGAAAAATTTGCATTTGTACGGCAGGTTGGGGTACAGTGAGTTCAGGAGAGAGAGGTATTCGGATGTGACAATGTTAGTGTTTATGGAGAAGGTTCGCACGCCATATTGAGCGGTTCAGCCGGGGCTGTCAAGCTCGGCAAAACTCAAACTCAGGGGTTTTTTCGACAGGATTGTTCATAATAGGGTCCTCCGAAGCCGGAAGCAGGCATCAATGCACAGGATGGCATTGCTTCAGTAAAACCAGTCAGCAAGCGACAAAGGACAAAGTCGGCGTTATTCGGCGGCGGCAGGCCGAGAGGGCCGGAGCGCAAAGCAATGGATGGTATTTTCTTTGTGTTGCGAACCGGCTGTCAATGGAATGCAAAGAAACCAAAAAATTATTTGGTGCTGCTTCATTTTGTCTGTGCCGTAATTACGTCTCGTTGTTCCGGGTTATTCGGATATGCTCTTAGTGTCTCAGTGGTGAAAACTCCGCGGCTAAATCCAAATTTTTCACTTGACATCTAACTTCCCATAATGTATAATACCCAGCTAACATATAGAAAGTGAGCTTGTGCCGGCGAAGGCAGCTATACAGTACCCTAAATTCGGAGGTTTCAACAATGCCCACCCAAACTTATGTATTTCAAGACGGTTACATTGTGTTTCGTATTTTGGTAATTCGTATTTTGAATTTGTTTAGTCCTTGGGACTCTTTATGGAGGATTTCGAGTTTAGGATTTCGGCCGCTCCGTCCCCGCGCGGCCGGGGTCATAAAAAATGCCGCATCCATAGCACCCCTCAACAAACGAGATACTCCACAGGACGCCTTACGGCGGAAATACGATATACGAACGACGAGATACTTTTTTTGCAAAACGAACCCAATTTCCACAAGGCCCACAATGAACTTAAACCCATATAACAAAAGGACTTACGAAAATTTTATACCCCTTCGGACAATGAAAAACGAACCCAAAACGAAGCCAATTCAAACCCAATTTACCGCCGCAAGCCCCCGGCTTCATGCCGGGGGTTCTACCCAGACCTCAAACCGCCAACCCAATTCAAACCCAAAACAAACCCAATCTTCCGCCGCAAGCCCCCGGCTTCATGCCGGGGGTTCTACCCAAACCTCAAACCGCCGACCAATTTTCAACCGACCCGCCTCCGGCAAACTCTTTTACTTTTCCTGCAGAAATGTTTTGACATCTATGTTCGATTCGCTAGACTAAAGGGCTTTCCGCTCTATGCAGGAGTTTTTATGAAGAGTTTTATGGCGAAAGCAGGCGAAGTTGAGCAGAAATGGTGGCTGGTCGATGCCGACGGCGCTGTCTTGGGCAGGATGGCTGCGAAGATTGCGCCCATACTGATGGGCAAGACCAAGCCGACATATACGCCCCACGTGGATACCGGCGACTACGTTATTGTAGTAAATGCCGAAAAAATACGCCTTACGGGCAAAAAGGCCCAGCAGAAGCAATACGACCACTACACGTATCATCCCGGCGGGCATAAGTACGTCAGCTTTGCGGCTATGATGGCGAAAAAGCCGGAAAAAGTCGTCGAGCTTGCCGTCAGGCGAATGCTGCCCAAGAACAAATTAGGCGTAAAGATGCTGAAGAAGCTGAAGGTTTATCGTGGGCCGCAGCACGAGCACCAGGCCCAGCAGCCGGAAAAAATTGTTCTGTCTTAGAAAATAGTGAGAAATTATGGCTGATACTGATAATGTGACTGTAGCCGTAACGGCCGGACCGGAAGCTGCAGAGCCAAAGACCGCCGGCGATACGGAAAGAAAAAAAGGACCCGACAGGGGCGGCTTCTACTGGGGAACCGGAAGAAGAAAAACATCGGTCGCCCGCGTTCGGATTAGGCCCGGCGAAGGCAAGCTGCTTATTAACAAGAAGGAGCTTGACGCCTACTTCAATCGCGAACGGGACAGAAAGGCGGTCGTTGCGCCTCTCAAGGCGGCCGATGCCGAGAAAAGCTTCGATGTCTTTGTCAATGTCAGGGGAGGCGGCACAACCGGCCAGAGAGGAGCGACCGTTCTTGGCATCGCCAGGGCCTTGAAAAACTACGATGAGACTTTCCTGCACATGCTGCGCGAAGGCGGCTTTCTGACGCGCGACCCGAGAATGGTCGAGAGGAAAAAACCAGGCCAGCCGGGCGCTCGAAAGAGATTCCAGTTCTCGAAACGGTAGTTTGCGAAAAGATTATTTGTTTATTACAATGGCCGCCGGGACAACCTCGACGGCTTTTTTTATGCGAAGGAGAAACGATGGTTAAGGTTGCGATAATAGGGGCCAGCGGTTATACGGGGGCGGAGTCAATAGAGATACTGCTGCGCCATCCGAAGGCCGAGCTTGTTTATTTGAGCGCTCTGCCTGAAGAGTGCGGCCGGGTCAATGAGGTTTTCAGCCGGTTCAAAGGACGCTGCGAGCTGGAGATTGAGCCGCTTGATTTCGACAGGCTGGCGCCGCTTGCGGACGTCGTGCTGTGCTGTCTGCCGCATAAGGTCTCGATGGGTTTTGTGCCAAAGATGCTGGATATGGGTTTGAAGGTAATCGATTTCAGCGCCGACTACCGGTTCAAAGACGCCACAGTATATGAGAAATACTACGTGCCCCACACGGACACCGAAAATCTGGCTCGTGCGGCCTTTGGTCTGCCGGAATTGTTCCGTGATACTATCAAGGGCGCCGACCTGGTTGCCAATCCCGGCTGTTTCCCTACCGGGGCGGTATTGGCGGCTGCACCGCTTTTGAAAGAAGGGCTTATCGAGCCGGACATCATCGTCAACGCCGTAACGGGCGCCTCGGGCGCCGGCAAGAACCCGTCGGTCAAGTTCCATTATCCGAATATGAACGAAAATCTGTTTGCCTACGGTATCGGCACTCACCGCCACCTGCCGGAGATGGAGCAGATTGCGAGCGACATTGCGGCAACCGACGTAAAGGTTCTGTTTCAGCCGCACGTCGGGCCTTTCGACAGGGGGATTTTATCGACGGTATATTGTAAGCCGAAAGCCGCGATTACCGATGAGCAACTCTCGAAGCTGTACGCCGATTTCTATGCCGATGAACCGTTCGTACAGCTCTGTCAGGCAAGTCCCTGCGTCAAGGACGTAGCGGGCACGAACTACTGCCAGGTCTTTGCAGCCGCCGTAAAGGGTATGGTGGTGTGTTTTTCTGCGATTGACAACCTCGTCAAGGGCGCCTCCGGCCAGGCGATTCAGAATATGAATATCATCTTCGGACTCGATGAAACATTAGGGCTGAAATAGCAGACGTACCGAATGGATACAAATTGTGAACAGGAGAACGAAAATGGCGGGCAAAAAAGAGAAGGCGAAAGAAGACAAAACCTTGCGGATGCCGGCCAGACACAAGGATTTGTTTGGCAGGCGGCAATTTATCAGTGGGGCAATAGCACTGGGGATAGGTTCGACGGGGATGACCGCCGGCGGTTCAAAGAGGTCGGTTGCGAAAGCAAAAATTCCCGCCGAGCCCGCAGGGCAGGCGCCCCGGATTGCCGGGACATCAAGGCATAACGGCCTTAATATGATTGTAATCATTGCGGATACCTGGCGGGCAGACCATCTCTGCTGTTACGGCGGCACACGTATAAAAACGCCCAATCTTGATAAGCTTGCCTCCGAGGGCGTATTGTTCTCAGACGTAACTACAGAGGCCCTGCCCACCATACCGGCCCGAAGGGTATATCACACCGGAAAGAGCGTTCTCGGTGATGCGAAAAAAGGTATGTGGCGTCCATTGAGCCGTGACGATGTTACTTTTGCCGAGGTTCTCAGCAAACATCATTTTACGACCGGCTTTATTGTCGATACCTATCATTATTTCAAGGAGGGTTACAATTTTCACCGTTTTTTTGATTCGTGGCAGTGGATACGCGGGCAGGAGACCGACAAATGGAGAAGCGGCCCGAAGGAAAGGTTTGACCCGAAAAGGCATATGCCATCACATTTATGGAATGAAAATTACGACAAATCGATGCGCCAGTATCTGATGAACACGCAGGACAGAAAAGGCGAGCAGGATTACTTCTGCGCACAGTCCTGCAGGGCTGCGACATGCTGGCTCGAGCAAAATATCAACAACAAGCCGTTTATGTTGTGGCTCGATATGTTTGACCCGCACGAGCCGTGGGACGCACCGCCGCGATTTCAGCAAATGTACCGCGACAAATATCCCTTTGAAAAATATTTATTCGGATACGGTGTGAAGAACAAACATAACTGCGGAGACAAGCAGGATATTCGGCCGGAGGATGTGCCTGTTCTCAGGGACCTTT
>Ga0315538_1000597_pt1 | contig 22499 bp, 17 predicted proteins | sample SalMarSW160230MG_2_FD_203834 | JGI IMG/M metagenome (GOLD analysis project Ga0315538, IMG submission 203834) | Salt marsh sediment microbial communities from the Plum Island Ecosystem LTER, Massachusetts, United States - Salt Marsh Sediment SW1601-230 ...
CCTGGTGGGGCTCATTGATATATGTTTCTTTGCTAACCATTTCATCTGTAATGTCTTTTTCTAGACATGGTTTTTCCGATATTATCCTAATGATAAATTTACCAACAGATGAGGCCCGGCTGATGGCTTTAGAAGCTGGTGCGGATCTTTGCCTGGTGGAAGCTTTCCAACCCAGGGTATTGGTTGCACGTGTGCGCGCCTTGCTGCGAAGGGTTTATTCTGATGGGTTGGCGTATCCTTGAGAGGTAATGATTCATTCACTGGCTGGAAGATGGATCCTAAAAGTTGTCCCCGTGCCTAAAGCACTTTCAACCGAAATCGTGCCACCATGGGCTTCTACCAGCGATTTGGCGATAGCCAGGCCCAGACCACTTTCACCACTTGGCTGCTGGCGAGCTTTATCCCGCCGAAAAGATCGCTCAAAGAGATAGGGCAAATCCTCCACGGCGATACCCATACCGGTATCGGTAACCTGCAGGCTTACTCCACCGTCTTCTCTTTGAGCGGACAACCGGATCTCACCTCCTGAGGGGGTGTAGCGCAGCGCGTTGCTTACCAGGTTTCCCAATACCTGGGCTATGCGTTCCACGTCCACTTCCACCAGGGGCAGGTCTGGGGCCGTATCCACCTTGATCGCAATATTTTCCTTCTGGGCTTTGACCTGGTGTGCGATGGCAGTGCGCCTCAGCAACTCCCCCGGGTCAATCAGCTGGGGCATGAGTGGGAGCTCGCCCGCATCGGCTAGAGAGATGGTCTTCAGATCGTCGATCAAATGGCTGAGGCGCTGGGCTTCCGTATGCATTACGGCGTACATCTCTGGAGTAGCCTGCAGCTTTCCATCGCTCAAGGCCTCAGTGTATCCTAATATCACGCTCAGCGGGGTGCGTAAATCGTGGGCAATATCCGCAGTCATGCGGCGGCGTAAATCATTGGCATGCGCTAACTCAGCGCTCATCTGGTTGAACGATTCGGCCAGCACACCCAGCTCGTCCCGCGAGCGGACTTTGACCTTATGGCCCAGTTTCCCCTTTGCCAGCATCTGTGTGGCAGAGGTCAATTCCCGCAAAGAGCGTGTCAGCGTGTAAGCCAGGATTCCCCCTAATACCAAAGCGATTCCGACGGCTCCCAGCGCGCTGAATATGGTAGCCTGGTTCAAACTGGTTAAAAAATTCCCCTCCGGGGTGCCAGGGTTAAAGCGTTCCAGAACTTGTGTAAACAGCAACCATCCAACGGTTTCACCGTCTACTTCCAAGGGCACACCCTTGTTCAGGTTAGACTGAGAAATTTGTTGGCCCAGGCGCTCCTGCCCGCCTGCTAATACTATCGTCCCATTCGCATCTGCAACGGTGAAAAGAGCTCGGCGCACTTCCCAGCGTGCCCCGGCATACGGGTTAGGGAAGGGTTCACCCCTGCCAGGGCGGAATACGCTATCTATACCGTTCCAGCTCCCATTTTCTTGGTAATACTCGGTCAGGTTACTAACCAGGGCTTGTTGATTTTGATCCAAAATGAATTGGTCAAACTCACGTTGGGTACGCTGCCGGACGAAGACCGCCACCAGAACAGCTCCGGTCAAACCGACCAGCAGAAAGGCCAGCGTTAATTTGGAAGCCAGTGAGCGTATCATAAGTTCCTTACTTGATCACTTGCGCTGTGGCGCAAAGCGGTAGCCGATGCCATAAACGGTTTCCACATACCTCGGTCTGGAGGCTTCTGGTTCAATTTTGGCGCGCAGATTACGGATATGCACGTCGATAGTGCGTTCGTAGCCCTCGTAAGTTGTCTTCTGGATGCGTTCCAGCAATTCCTGGCGTGAAAACGTCCTGCCGGGAGCAGCCATCAATGTCGCCAACAAATTAAATTCTGACGGGGTAAGCTCTACTTGTCTATCGCTTACCACCACCATTCGTCCAACCCGGTCCACCGTGATATCAGCCGCCCGTAAAATATCCTGTTCGACCGTCTGTTTCTCCATCCGGCGTAGCACGGCCCTTACGCGGGCAGTAAGTTCGCGCATGCTGAACGGCTTGGTCACATAATCATCTGCCCCCAATTCCAGCCCTAACACTTTTTCGTTTTCTTCCAGTTTGGCCGTCAGGATGATTATGGGGGTCTCTGCCTCCCGAGCATACACCCGCATAAACTCATACCCGCCCATATTCGGCATCATCAGATCCAGGATGATCAAGTTAGGTTTTTCCTGGCGGGCAACGAACAGGGCTTCCTGTCCATCGCTGGCCGTGAGGATTTCGAAACCTTCTTGAGTTAAGTACTGCTTTAATAAAGCTCGCAGTTCTTTCTTATCATCCACAACCAGGATTCTTCTCGCCATTTCGCCTCCTGCTTACTGGACCGCAGCGACCAGTGAAATTTCCAGAGTGACCGGGTCATCGATGCTGGCCATTGAGGACACCTGTCCTGCAAGCATAACCATTATGGCACATATTATATTGTACCGATAATTTTCTTAATCATCTGGAGGTTTTCGTGTACTTTAAATCATGGATAGCGCTTGCAGGGAAATTTTGCGACCTGCCACCCACAACTATACTCGTTCTTCTACTACCAGGAGGAGCGCAGCTTTTGGCTGCGCTCCCGATTTCAATTCTAGAGATACAATCCTGTAGTCCTGGGTTTAATTAGAGTCCACTGCCCGGTGTCGCAGAGGGTGTGGTGTTCGGCTTAAAATTCGGAGCTCGGTTAAATCCACCGCCGAATTTGCCAAACCCGCCGCCTCCACGTCCGCCGTGCCCGCTGAAACCCGCTCCGCAGCCAAATCCACCGGCTCCTCTGAAACCACCGGCCAGGATTTGGTCAGCTTGGGCCTGGGTGATCACGCCATCGCTAACGGCTTTCGCCACGGCTGCCTGGTAAGCAGCCTGCTCGGCATCACGCACTTCAACAGCTGTCTTTCCGACCTGAGCGAGGATTTGGCTCAAAGTCATGCCTTGGTCACGATAAGTTTGTAGCTGTGCGGTGCTGATCCCCAGGGCTTGAGCGAACAGTGCGTTCGGATCCAGATAACTCTGCAGAGCCTGGCGCGCCTTGATCATGTCTGCCTGTTCCTGGGTGAGCGTACCGTTGGCAACAGCCTGGGCCAGCAAATCGGATTCGGCTTGCTGGCGGGCAGCCTCGAGCTTGTCGACGCTGATCCCCAAAGCATTGGCCAGCAGTTCATCGTAATTGATGCCGCTGTCAGGTCCAAAAACCCCGTGACCCTCAAATCCGTCCCCAAAGGAGAATCGGTAGCCGCGCAAGATCATAGCATCAGCCTGGTCTTGGGTGATCAAGCCCTTTTCGACAGCCTGTTGGATGGCGGCATCACTCGCTTCTTGCTGGGCCGATTGTAATTCTTCTACACTGATGCCCAGTGCGTTCGCCAGGGCTTCTTCTTCAGCGGATTTACCGCTGGGGAAACCCGGACCGCCTCGAAAGTTCATGACACCAATGTTAGTATGCAGGACCGCGGCTGCTTTGGCGCTGGCATTTGAGGTGAAACTGAATGCCACAACACCTGCAGCCACGGCCAGGATTATTGTGCCGCTAAGCAGCGCTATAGACCATTTGACAAATTTATTCATACATCTACTCCTTGTTTTCTGATTGATATTTCATTTTTTCCAAGACCGAGCATCGGCCTCATTGGATCCTTTCAAAGGATACCAATCAGTTGTTTAGAAAATGTGAAGAAGTGATTAGGATAAGATTTAGATTTTTTAATCTCGAATGAATTGAAAGCGGCTGCTGGTCTGCCGGCAAACCATTCTCCTGGAGGTGTTGTTGCTTTGTCTTTCCGGCTATATCCCCCTGCCAGGAGGTCGCGCTCAGTACCGGTTATGTATGATCTATATGCTTTTAAAGAGAAAGGGATCGGGAAGAGATCGGCAGGCGGACATGGAAGGTCGTCCCTTGGCCGACTGTGCTGGAAACTTCAATAGAACCCCCATGAGCCTCAGCGATATTGGCTACGATCGCCAGACCCAGACCAGTACCGCGCGCCGCCCTTGATTTCTCGACTCGATAAAACCGGTCAAAGATGTAGGGTAGATCCTCAGCCGGAATACCGTCCCCGCTGTCTGTTATCGAGACTTCCAGCATGTTATCGATTGCACGATGAGCGGATAGCATAATGCCGCCCTTGGAGGTGAATTTGATAGCATTATCTAGCAAGTTAGCGAAAAGACGAATCAAACTGTCACTGTCGCCGGTTATGGTGATGCGCTCTGAGATGTTAGTAGTTAACCTCAATCCCTTATCTTCGGCTAAGGTACGCAGCGAATCGCTCAGATCGAACAAGAGCGTAGTTATATCCACTTCCTCAAACTCGAGGGGTTTATTAGAGTCACCCCGCGCCAGATTTAACAGATCCTCGGTCAACGATCTTAGCCGGTCGGTTTCTTCAGCCAGATCGTCTAGAGCCTGCTCATAATCTTGCGGAGTGCGCCGTTCTTGACGGACAACGCTGATAATAGCTTGCATGGCAGTCAGGGGCGTGCGCAGCTCGTGTGATGCATCCGCAGTGAATTGTCGCTCACGCCGGAAGGCGTCATCCAGTCTTCTGAGCATATTATCGAAAGTTGACGCCAGACGCCCGACTTCATCGTTGGTGACCGGTAGATTAAAACGCGCTGACAGGTCTTCAGCTGAGATCCTTCTGGCTGTTCGCGTCATCTGGTCGACGGGAGCCAATGCCCGCGCTGCCAGGAAGTAGCCACCCAGCCCAGCCACACCGACCAGCAGGGGTGCACTCAGCAGAAGCGCAGTTAGCAAGCGGTCTAAAGTGTCCTCCACATCTCCTAGGGATTGCACTACCTGCACTATCCCGACCAGTGCATTGTTTTCGATGATGGGCACGCTGTAAAAGCGTACCGGATCGCTTTCCCCAGGTTCATTGAGCGTAAAGAAAATCGATTGATGGGCTGCAGCAGCAGCCAGGCTTTCTGCGCTGACTGGCAAATCGCTGAAAGGGCCAAACCCTTCGAGTTGGTTCCCGGCCGGGCTTAGGATTCGAATAGTCAGGCCTCGTTCTTGCAAATCCGTGACCGAAGACCCTTCTGGCAAGCTCTCGGAAAAGTTGATCTGGCCGTTTTGTATATTCGCGGTGGTGCTTGCCTGGGAGGCAGTCAACCGCAGCGAGTCATCCACCGCCTTCAGCAAGCTATGTTTCAGGTTGGTGTAAACAAAAACGCTGAAAACTGCCAGCACAACCAGAAGCAGCAAAGCAACCCAGAGCGCGAAGCGGAAGCGGAGCGTGCGCCAAAACGCGGTTCTTTCGAGAGCGTAATACGAATCCTGGTTAATTGGCTTCATCAACATCCTTGGTAGAAATCCGGTAGCCTGCTCCCCGTACGGTGTGGATTAATTTGAGTTCATAGCCATCGTCGATCTTGCGCCTGAGGTTGCGGATATAGACATCGACGACATTGGATTGGTTGTAGACATCATAATTCCATACGTGTTCGGCAATCATGGTGCGGGTAAGTACTCGCTCCGGCTCACGCATCAGGCACTCCAGTACAGAGAACTCTTTGGCAGTTAGTTTAATGGCCTGGTTACCCCGTTTCACGTAACGCGTCAACGTGTCCAGCTTTAGATCAGAGATCTGCAAAACAGGTGATTTTGGAGCATCCAACCCTCGGCGGGTCAGCGCCCGCACCCGCGCCATCAATTCTTTCATGGCGAAAGGTTTTATCAGGTAATCATCCGCGCCGGCGTCCAGCCCGGATACCCGATCGTCGATCGCATCGCGTGCGGTAAGCATCAGGATCGAAACTCGATCGCCTCGCTGGCGTAGCTGCTTGCAGACTGCGATCCCATCCATTTCGGGAAGCATAATATCCAAAATAATCAGATCGTAAGGCGCTGCCTCGGCCCAATCTAGCGCTTCTGGTCCGCTGTAAGCCGTATCTACGGCGTAGCCCTGTTCTTCCAACCCGCGTTTTACATAAGCGGATATCTTACGCTCGTCTTCGACCACCAGTACTCGCATCGTTTTTCTCCTTCCACGCTTGTGAAGATTGTAGCAGGCTAAGATGAAATCTACATTAAATGAGCGCATAAGGAAAACTGCACCCCAGGAACTTCCCGGGGTGCAGTTGGGATTCAGAGGCCGCGATTGAGTTTATCCTTCGCTATCTCCACCCATATCCGTGTGCAGGATGGCGCCGTTACCAGCGTCCACCTTTACATCTGATCCGTTGCTTAGTTCAACGCTGTATACTAGGCTGCCATTCTCATTATCCAATTCAGCCTTGACCACCGTAGTGCCGGGATTGGCCGCCACCGCAGCGGCTTTGGCTTCGTCGACGCTGATCGTGGCCTGCCCTGCCAGCGCGGCAGCCTCGTCTGTTTCGCTCATCCCTTCGGTAGCTGTCTGGTCTAGCGAGATACTGCCGGCATAACTCGGGGTTTGTTCGTCGGGTCCTGCATTCTCTGTACCAGGCGCTTCGACGCCATCGGGTTGCCCATCTTCCATCTGATCACCGACCTGTTCTTGGATAGCGTCGTTGTCAGGACTTTGGGAGGGCTCTTCCACACCGACCGCTTCTGAGGCTGGATCGTTTACAGCATTCGCCGCTGGCGGCGCAACGCTGGTGGCTTGCACCTGAGGTTCATAAGTGTGCAGGGTCCTGGCTAGAGATCGGGTGCTGGCAAACCCCATAGCCCCGACGGTCATTAGGGCAATCAGGATCATTGTAAAAAATCGGCTAGGTTTCATTTGGTATGCTCCTTCTCTAGGGTTAATATTTTTCGAACGGTCAACCGTTAACCATATTAGCATTTTAGCAAGTTCACATGAAGTGGTAATGAAGCCGGCATGAAACCTCTGGCCACCCTTTTTTGCTTTATCTGCTGCTGCCCGAAACTGATATACACCAGCCTCTAACAACTTAATCGTCACAGCTTGACCAATCGAGAGCAGACCTGAGTCGAAGGGAATGCATAACAGCAAGATGTTGGCTTTTTGCAGAGCAAAGGGGACTAGGCCGGTATCGATTAGCGTGGAGTTGAATAGGATTGGTTGGCTTGTTTTAGTTTTCCTGCCAATTGGTCTTGCAGCTCGGCAGCAATCGATGGCTTGGTTGCGATCAGGTTCTCGAGTTCTTCCGGATCTCTAGCCAGGTCGTATAACTCATCTTCGATAGTCTCCCCCTGCCCTCTTATATAGTGGATCAGCTTGTAATCTCCGTTGATCGCCATGAAGGTACCACTGGTGAAGGGGCCATGCCGGGGGCTACCCTTATTATCCATGGCGAAAATCGTACGCCCCCTGATGGAATTTGAGGCATTAAAAGTTGGTAAGATCTGACCCTCACCCCATTCTGGGATGGTCTGATCGTAGATATGCAGCAGGGTTGGCAAAAGGTCAATGCAGCTGGTCTGGTCGAAAACCTCCTGGTGGTGGTTCGATCCGGGGCTGGCGATGACTAATGGCACGCGCACGATCGATTCGTAAAGGACCGGGGTGACGTGGCCGCGAATGCCGCGTTCGAATAGCTCCCCATGATCGGAAGTAAGGATCAGATAGGTGTTTTCGAGGGTGCCATTTCCTTCCAGAGCGCTCACCAGTCTCCCAAATTCAGAGTCGGCATAAGCAAGGTATTGATCATATTTGAGGCGATTGTAATCGAGAGTAGGTTGGTCGAATCCTTCGGAGGCAAAGCTCTCCGGCTTGGCTGGGGGAGAAAAATTATCCTGGAACATGCCTATAAAATCATAACGGGGAGTGTAAGGTCCATGTGGCGGAAGGAAATGGTAGTAAGCCAGGTAAGGCTGCTGCATGGTTTTAACCTGTTCGATAGTCCAATCAATGGAATCTTCCAATAAAAAATAAACGTAATCCTGATTGGGCACTGCATCGGGGTACTCTTGTTTGTATTCTTCGTTGATTTGCTTTTCTTGAGCCTGACTGATCTGGCGAAATAACAAGGACAGGAACAGCGAGCCGGCAACTCGTTTGTTACCGCGCAAGATCACGTTTTCACCGGTAAACGAAATGTTGTAGTCGTCCTTAAATAACCGGTCCGAATACTCGAAGTCTTTTAGAGCCAGCTTTCGAGGCATTCCCAAGGCGTTCAGGTAATTGCGGAATTGGTAGAGTAAGGTGATGGCCAGGAGATTATGTGAGTAACTGGTCGTAAATGTCCCCGGCGGTGCCAGCTTGAAGATATTGCGCGGGACGAATGTATCGTTAACCATGCCTTGCAGATTCACGGCGTGATGCGACCAGGGTAGGGCGCCGCTCAGCAAAGAGGCTGTTCCGGGTGTGGTAAAGCTGCCTCCAGAATAATGGTTGTGGAAGACCGTAGACCTTTCCGCAAAGCGATCAATATTTGGGGTGGTCTGGCGCGGGTAGCCATAAAGGGACATATGCCTGGCAGACAGGGCGTCCAGAATGATGATGAGCACGTTCGGCTGGGTGGTCGTGCCCGGTTGGGTTTCGATTTGGTCGAGGGATCGCAGATATGGGACATTAGCAAGTGACAATAGTGCCGCTAATTTTAAGAAATCCCGCCGGCTGATTTTTTTGGTCATCTCTGGATATCTCAGTTAAATATTTCTGACGACCACAATCAGGATAGACAGGCAGCCAATCAAAGCATAGATCATGGATAACACCGATACTCGTCTGAACACTGCCTGGATAGCATTTTCAATTCTGGGGAAGCGTAGGATGAGAAGATAGTATATGACGAAACCTAGCGCAATGAGAGCAAGGCCGAAAAGGGTCCGTTTCTCACTCAAACGGACGACCTTATCATAATTGAGCTGTATGACCATGGCCAGAGCCGATACCAGAATGGCCAGCATGCTGCCAATTGCCGCCCAATGGGAGCCGAATAGTTTTTTTGGCAGGATGAAGGTGAATAACAACAGCATAACGGAGAGCACCAGGAAGAACAAAACGCTCTCGACCAAAGCAAATGCCAACACATAAGCAATCGCTCCCACTAAATCGGGAACGTTCAATCGCAGTAATAGTGCTGGCATTTGATTGAAAAGATTGTAAAAGGACCAAACGTATACCGGGAACAGGCAGGCTGAGAAGACCAGCAGCAGGTCCTCTCTAGAAATTCCACGGCGTTTAAAGATATCCAAGCCCTTTCAACCTTTCTTCGATTGTTTTCTGGTCTTCCGGGTCAATCCTGGGCGGCCTCTGGCTTGGTTCGCCGCCGTGATCTAGGATCCTGTCGATCGCCAAAGGGGGGATGTCTCGGAAAGATGGGTGAGGGAAGTTAGACAAACCGGTGTTAGCAAAAAGCACTCCGGGAACGGCCTGTGGGTCGATGCAATGATCCGAGTGCCAATGGTCTGTGTTTGAGACCAGACAGGAAGCCTCCCATTTACCCAATCCAGTTTCTGCGGAGGCGCGGTAACCAGGAGCATATCCCACCACCAGGTCCGGAGCGTGAGGCAGCCAGGGTCCGTTGAAAGCCTCTTCGCGCAGATAGACGCGTTGTACTACTGCATTTCCATCCGGACCTTTCCAGGCTGTCAAATCTTGGCGCAATTGGTCCCGTAGAAATTCTACTTCCTCTGGCATGACGCAACCCTGGCCTTCGCGCTCCTTTAAGTTGAGGTACAGGCTGTTCAGGCCAATGGCATAGGCTTTGCTCCTGGACCAATCTGCATTGCTCAAGACAGGCTCCTGGTTTTCATCTTTGAGCGATAGATAATGATTTTCGACCAGCCAACGGTTAAGATGAACCTTGAAATCAAATCTGGTGAAGCCATGGTCTGATAAGACCAGCAAGCGTGTTTTTCCCTCATTCCTGGCATTTATGGATGCTTCGACCTTTCCTACCAGGGCATCCAGATGCAAGTACCAGGATTCAACGATATCTGGTCGGCTATGCAGATACATGTGCTGTATTCGATCCAGGGTATCAAAGACGATTGCTAATACCCCCTCCTGGAATTGATCAAGCTGGTGGAAAAAGATGCGTTCGCGGGTGTCATCAATCGATTGGCACAATACTGTAAACTGCTCGTCGGAGATCCAACCCTCTTCTAAGCCAGTGGTATCTTGCGGCCAACCGAGAGTCAGAAATGGTCCATAGCCATTCCAGGTATCTCTAACGAAACCAGGCGGCGTGGCATAACGCCAGGGTGAATGGAGAGGATGGATTTGTAACGGTAGAAGATACAATCTGGGTTCCGCATCCACTCGGGTAAGCATGGCGCGCGTAATAGCCTGGATAGATGCCAGCAGACCTGCCTTAAAGGAAACTTCAAAGATCGGGCTCCATTGCCCTGTGTCGAGCTGCATGGAGGCCTTATCGAAGGTCAGTCTCGCTCGGTTTTCGTCGATTATGTCGAGCTGAAATTGGAGGGTGGTTTCTTTCGATCCTCGCCGAGTCTTTTGTGATGGGCCTTTTAATAGACCGCGGTAGCGATCCTCGCCGAGTTTTTGGAGCGGTTCGATCGGAGTTTTGAACTTTGCCTTAGCCAGCTCACCATCTAGAGAAAAGACCACCCCTACTCCCAAACGACCCTGGATGTCAGGGGTGCCCAGCCCCGGAATAGTCTGAACGGGTAGCTCTAGACGAGCTGGAAAAGTGGCGGGCCACCACAAGGTGGTCGCCGGGTATCCTTGCAGGGTTGCCTGTTCAAAGATGGTTCGAGTTGTATGCGCCGGGATAAATTGTGTGCCGAACAGATCGGTTTTGGTTGGTAGCAGAGAGGGGATCAGAGAATAAGTGGCCGGGTCGCGCAGCACAAAATCAAATATGCCATGAACCCCAGGATCGGCCCCTGTGGCGATGCTGGTCCAAGAGACTTCGCTTTGCGGCGGGTTGGAAACAGCCAGACGGGCATAATTGCCATTCGCCACGTACTTTCCCAAGTGGGGCATCCGATCCTGTTCATATAACCTTTCAAATATACCCGGATCGAATGCGTCTAATCCAAGAACAATGGTTTGCATGCTGGCAATATTGGGTTGTTTAGATGTAGATGTGGGTGGTGTAAGCCCTATTCAGCTTCATCGTTGCTATTCCCGCCTTGGCCCTCCAATCGGTCAGATCTCCTGCGCATTAAACGAGCCCAGAACATTCGTATCTTGCTTGAAAATAATAAAATAAGCCCTGAAGTCATTGCAAACACGATGGCCAGGATCTGGAAGAGCATTCCCCCAGTATTAGGATCAATATACATAGCATCTCCTGCTCAAAGATAATTGGAACAATTAGCGAATTTTGGTTTTGTCTTATGGCTGTCTGAAGAATTCCTGGAATTATCCCTTCTTAGTCGCTCGGTCAAAGGAATTGCCAAGATCTGCAACCCTTTAAGGGTAACACAAAGTTATTAAGAAATTGTTTAGAAGTGATAGAGAAAATAAATTGTTTTGGAGAGACTCCCGATAACCCCTGGGCTTGGAAGCTACTGGACATTTTTCTTGAGCAAACCGGGGATGAATATTGGCAGATAGAACCTGACCTTTCCATCCATACCGTATGCTTCCCTATGCTGGCATGCTGCGCCCTGATATTAAAGGAAGAGTCTTACCCGGTCGTGGGTACCTCCAAAAGGGGGATTTTTACCGCAAAACTCGATCCTTTGCCTACCTGGCTCTCTACCATCACCTCGCCCCCGTGTGCCTGAGCAATCCACTGCACGATGGAGAGTCCTAACCCAATTCCGCTGGAGGCCTCTCCTTCCTGGGCCCCCCCCTGGGCATGCTCGTGATTGCGGGAGCGGGCTTTATCCACCTGGTAAAAGCGATCAAACAGGTGCGGTTGGTGTTCGGCAGGAATTCCGGGACCGTTATCTGCCACGCGCACCCATCCCATGGCTTTATCCTCGCTTTGATCCCAGCCCGTCTCCACCCGTACGCGCCGTTCCGCTCCCTGAGTGTATTTGATGGCGTTCTCGACTAGATTCGTGATCATCTGGCTCAGGTATTGTCTGTCGCCATTGATCTTGAGTTCGGGCAGGTCCCCAACAGAAAGTTCCACCTCATTTCGGGCGGCAATTGGTGCCACACGTTCGATTACTTCCAGGGCTATGTCGCTCAAATCCATTTCTTCCAGATCCAGGACCGTTTGCCCGGCGTCCATGCGCGACAGCGTCAGCAGGTTATTGACCAAGCGGGTCATAAATTCGTTTTCGGATTGGATGATGCTCAGAGCGCGTTTGTATTCTTCTGGAGACCGCCGGTTGGTCAGCGCCCGGTTGGCTTCCAGGTTTACGATGGTCAACGGCGTTCTTAGCTCATGGCTGGCGTCAGCTGTGAACTGGCGCTGGCGTTCGAAAGCCGCCTGTAAGCGCGCCAGCATCTGGTCAAAAGTATCCGCCAGCTGTCCCAGCTCATCCTCCTTCCCCAGGTTCAGTCTGCGGCTCAAGTCGGTTTCACTGATCTGCCGGGCGGCCTGGGTGATGGTCTTCACCGGTCGCATTGCCCGATCTGCCAGCCAGTACCCCCCTGCCAGGGCAATGACCAGTACGACCAGTGCTCCGAACAGCAGCGTCAAAATTAGACGGTGAAGCTGGCCCTCTGGGTCGACCGGGCTGCCCAGGATCAGGAAACCGATGACGTTATGACTGATCGAGATTGGCGCCACAACGAAGATGTATTCTTGAGTTGCGCTCTGTTTTGTGGCCGTGGCAGAAACCAGTGAATACGTAAAAGGCCCTTGCCCTGCTCCCCCGCTGATCCCGGTTTCCGCCAGCCGGTTGACGTCGTTGTTGGTTACTGGCCCGTACTTCTGAACTACTTGACCCTTGGTATCGACCACTGCCAGAACCTCTTCCTGTTGGAGAAGGGGACCGGTTTCTGGAGAAATATTCGGTATGGTGATCTGGTTTTCAAACGGCTCTAGGTGGGAAAACCCATTCAACGACTGAATTTGATTGATTTTGTTTTCCAGCCGGTCCAGGGTTTGTTGCCTTAGATCGCGCCCTTGTATTGTGTAGACGAATACGCTAAAAACCAGCAGCACCAGCCCCAGGATTACCACAAACCAAAGGGTTAGCCGGAGACGGATGCTGGTCAGGAGGGTTCGCAGGTGTTCTGGAATGATTGTGCTAAATTTTCTCATCGTTTTTCCGAGGGTTTGCTCAGGCGATAGCCAGCCCCTCGTATGGTTTCGAATAGTTTGACTTCATAGGGGTCATCGATTTTTCGTCGTAGCCGGCGGACATATACATCGACTACGTTGGATGTCGCCTGGAAATCATAACTCCAGATATGGCTTTCTGCCATCTCACGGGTGATCACCCGGTTGGGATTGCGCATAAAGTATTCTAATAATGCAAATTCCTTAGCAGTCAATTGGATGGCTTTCCCATTCCTTTCCACGAAGTGTGTGGCAGGGTCTAGTGTGAGATCTCCCGTTATCAGCAGTCCAGTCTTATCCGAAGATTCGCGCCGCAACAACGCCCGCAGGCGTGCCCGCAGTTCCTCCAGGGCGAAGGGTTTGACCAGGTAGTCGTCCGCGCCGCTGTCAAGCCCCAGCACGCGGTCATCCACGGTGTCGCGGGCGGTCAGCATCAGGATTGGGATGTTGATGTGCTTGTTCCTTAAGTCACTACACACTTCCAGCCCATCTTTTTGAGGCAGCATGATATCCAGGATAATAGCATCGTAGGGATATATCTCGGCCAGCTCTTCTCCTTCCAAGCCATCATAGGCCGAGTCCACCGCGTAGCCTTCGTCAATCAGGCTCATCTTCAAAGAGTGGTTTAAACGGCGGTTATCTTCAACCAGCAAAATACGCATGCTTTCATCCTCTCATTTTATATACAATCATGAGCGTTCGGAAACTTGAGTCGGCCAATTTTCGGCCATGTCATTCTGGGAACGGAGGTGCTGGACGCTCTTTTCCAGCACCGAAGTGACGAAGAATCTCCCCAATCGGAATAAAAAGCGAGATTCTTCGTCGCCGGAAAGAGCACCGGCTCCTCAGAATGACATTTCAGAAGGGTATTTCCATAAGTGATCAGCATACCAGAATAGTATCCGAACACTCTCACAATCAAAAAAGCATTCAAGGAATACCTCATGTCAAGCTTCATTGGCAGGAGGGGGTCAAGCCTTCACCATACCTGCTTCATTATGATGGTTTCCCGCAGGATTTTTTCAGTGGACTCACTACCCCTTCCTATCACGATTTCATTATAGCGCAGGAAGATGACAGGTAGATGACAACCCTGTTAACCTTCCTTTTTCGGAGGAATTTTCCCGTTTTCATCTGGCTGTCATCTTCATTAGTTATACTGCCCATTACAACGAGCTGATATGGTGGTTTTGGATCATAATCCCCTAACCAGGGAGAATTGTAGCAGGAACCGGAACCCGCCGACAACCAATAACAATCAGTATAAAAAAATCTAAAGGAGATACTCTTATGAAATCATATAAACTATTAGCCACCTTGCTGCTGGTGCCTGTCTTACTTCTGGCAGGCTGTAGCGGTGTGGCTGCATCCCTGGGGACGGTCTCGCAGGCGTCTGCCCCAGTTGCAACCGGTGTCCCGGTTGCATCCACTGCACCGGTTGTGAATATACAATCTTCTGCTTCCAGCAATGCCTTGGCAACCTTGCAAGACACCTTCGAGCAAATTTATACCAATGTCAACCCATCGGTTGTTAACATCGATGTGATTCTGAATAGCAGCTCGACAACTTCGAGCCAAGGGCAACAGAATCCCTTTGGGTTTGGTTCTCCCGTCCCTCAAGGTCCCCAAGAGGCATTGGGCTCAGGCTTTGTCTGGGATACCCAGGGTCATATCGTGACCAATAACCATGTGGTCGACGGTGCCAGCAAGATCACGGTCACCTTCTCAGATGGCAATACTGTAGATGCCACCTTGGTTGCTGCTGATCCGAACAGCGATCTGGCGGTTCTCCAGGTGAATGTGCCTGCAAACCAGCTTCAACCCGTCCAGTTGGGTGACTCCAGCCAGGTCAAGGTGGGTCAGATCGCCATCGCGATTGGCAACCCATACGGCTTATCGGGCACCATGACAGAAGGTATCATCAGCGGTCTCTCTCGCTCCCTCCCGGTTGGCCTGGATAATTCAACTGGTCAGACTCAGACGGGGCCCACCTACACCATACCGGACATCATCCAGACTGATGCAGCCATCAACCCAGGTAACTCGGGCGGCGTCTTGGTGAACGACCAGGGTCAGGTAATCGGTGTGACGGCCGCTATCCGGTCCCCTGTGGATGCCAACTCCGGTATCGGTTTTGTCATTCCCTCGGGTATTGTCCAGCAAGTCGTGCCCTCTCTGATCCAGACCGGTCATTACGATCACCCGTGGATTGGAATCAGTGGAACCAGCATGACCTACGATTTTGCCCAGGCCATGAACCTGAATTCTGAGCAGAAAGGTGCACTGGTGGTTGATGTAGTCCCCAACAGCCCAGCAGCAGCTGCTGGATTGCAGGGTAGTAACAACCAGGTAAACATCAATGGGCAGCCCGTCCCCGTAGGCGGCGATGTGATCACTGCCATTGATGGTCAACCGGTCAACACCTTTGAGGATCTCTCCTCCTATCTGATCAACAACACGCAGGTTGGGCAGACGGTCACCCTCACGATCTTACGACAGGGTAATCAGCAAACCGTCAAACTGACCTTGGGGACCCTTCCCCAACAACCTGGTCAGTAAACAGTAACAATCTGCTTTGCGGTAGTAACGGGCTTCCTAGAGATTGGCACTCGCTTCTCCCAGGAAGCCCATTCTCTCTAATCATTCTCTGAATTATCCGCTAAATTCATTATTGTACAAATTCCTCCAGGCAGTAACCCGCAATCGATAGCCTCCAACTGATGGGGTATATCACCTGGGCTGCCGGGCTGACTGCTTATGTACTTTTGTGGCTTTCAACGGCCTGGGGGCTGGCGGTTTCCAGTAAGGTTTTTGATTTGATCCAACACGGTTGGTTCACTTGTGACTTCCACCAGTTCTTTTTTTAGCTCGCCATCGGTTTTATTCTTCTTCATATCGGCGTTATTATGGCAGACCGTTATCTGCCCTATTCGCTCGCTCAAGTTTTGGTGTCTTTCCTCTCACCTTACCATCCATTGTGGGTGTAGATCGGTGTAATCGGCTTCTACCTGACCTTATTGGTCACCATTACCGTTTATCTGCGCAGTCGCATCAGGGTGAAAGTCTTCCGGGCCTTGCCTGGTTTGAGCCGTAACATACCAAAAGATCGATCTTCCCAGAGCTCCTCAAAACGAGCAGCTGAAACATCAGAAAGGTTCTGCGTTAACCAGGACCAGTATCATCTGGGCTTAGACCCAGGCCTGTTCGCATTGCTCGTTCTCGAGTAGGTGCCTGATAGGTATAGGCTAAAATAACCAAATTTCGGGGGAAAACCGCATAATCTTGGAAATCCGGTAGAATCTTCGGTGAAAGGAAACACTTAGCTTCATACCAGGCACGAGAGCCTGGGCTAAAGCTGGTTAAGATTATCAATCCCTGCTTCCCGCTTATTTGTCCTTTCGCTACGAGGTCCGACATGAAAACTTATCCTATACCGATGGTGCCCGGTCCGGTTAAGGTGCCACCTGAAGTTTTGGAGCAGTACCAGCAAGATTTTGGCTCCGGAGATCTGGAGGACGACTTTCTAGAACTATACAACCACGCAGAAGTCAGCCTCCAGAAAATCTTCCAGACGGAAAACCGCATCGCCATCCAGACCGGTGAAGGCATGTTGGCTTTGTGGGGAGCTTTGAAGAGCTGTCTGCTCCCCGGCGACCGGGTCCTTTCGATTGCCACGGGGGTCTTTGGTTATGGCATCGCCGATATGGCCAAGTCGATTGGAGCTGCCGTGCGCACCATCGACCATCCTTACAACCAGACCATCAGCGATTGGGTCGCGGTTGAAGAGGCTATCCTCGAATTCAAACCCAAGATGATCACCGTAGTTCATTGTGAGACCCCCTCAGGCACCTTGAACCCGCTTGCTGAACTCGGTAAGTTGAAACGAGAGCATGCTGTTCCGCTCCTGTACGTCGATGTGGTTGCCAGCCTGGGCGGGTCTCCCGTTTTGACCGATGAATGGTCGCTCGACCTGGCTCTGGGGGGTTCGCAAAAATGCCTCTCCGCGCCCCCAGATATGGCTTTTGTGGCTGTCAGTGAAAAAGCCTGGCAGATCATCGATCAGGTCAATTACGTTGGTTATGATGCCCTCAAGCCTTTTCAGAGCGCCCAGGAGGATTTTTATTTTCCCTATACGCCTTACTGGCACGGCGTGGCTGCCTTAGCCACCGCCGCCGACTTGCTTTTAAACGAAGGACTACCCCAAAGCTTCCAGCGCCATGCTGAAGTGGCGGCTTTTTGTCGGGAGGGACTGAAGAATATCGGCCTGTCCCTTTATCCGGCCAGAGATGCCCTGCCTTCTCCCACCGTCACGGCGGTGAACCTGCCCGCGGGGATATCCTGGCCTGAATTGGATGCCCGCTTCCGGGAACTTGGCCTGGTGGTCGGGGGCAGTTACGGGGCTCTCAGCGGGAAAGTCTTCCGTTTGGGGCATATGGGCTCCCAGGCAGATATGGAGCTGCTCCAGCAGGCCCTGAATGTGATTGAAAAAACGGTTTAATTCATCTCGCTTTTGGGCGCGATACGATCTCCTCACTCGGCTGAAATCCAGCGTGCTATAATTTTGTCATTCGCGCTGTGGGTTGTTCGACAAAAGGTTATTCATCGAACCACAACCCTAAGCCATAGGAGTAAACCATGTACGATCGTGAAAAGCTCGAGCAGCTCCGCCAGGAAATGGAGAAGTGGGAAGAAACTACCCTTCAGCGCACCTTGGTGAGCCTGCCCGAAAGGCAAGATCAATTTATTACCACCTCATCCGAGCCGATTGAACGGCTCTATACCCCGCTGGATGTGGCTGGTATGGATTACCTGAAGGATCTCGGCCTGCCTGGAGAGTATCCCTATACCCGAGGCATCCATCCCACCATGCACCGCGGTAGATTGTGGACTATGCGGATGTTCGCCGGCTTCGGCACCCCCGAAGAGACCAACCAGCGTTTTAAGTATTTGCTGGAACAGGGGCAAACCGGTTTGTCAATCGCTTTCGATCTTCCCACTCTGATGGGTTATGACGCCGACGCGCCCGAATCTTTAGGTGAGTTTGGCAAATGTGGGGTGGCTATTTCATCGCTCAGGGATATGGAAATCTTGCTGGATGGTATCCCCCTGGAAAAAGTTTCGACCAGCATGACCATCAACTCCCCCGCGGCTATTATCTGGGCGATGTACATCGCCACCGCTGAGAAGCAGGGCGTCCGCTCCGAGCGGTTGCGCGGTACCCTTCAGAATGACATTCTCAAAGAATACATTGCCCAAAAAGAGTATATTTTCCCGCCTGAACCATCCATGCGCCTGGTGGTGGATACCATTGAGTTTGGCTCTCAATCGGTCCCTCAGTGGAATACTATCAGCATCTCTGGGTACCACATCCGCGAAGCCGGCTCGACCGCGGCTCAAGAGTTGGCTTTCACCCTGGTGGATGGGTTCGAATATGCGCGTTGGGCTATCGAACGCGGCCTGCAGGTCGACGATTTTGCCCCGCGCTTGTCGTTTTTCTTTAACGCCCACAACGACTTTTTCGAAGAGATCGCCAAATACCGCGCTGCCCGGCGAATCTGGGCGCGCGAGATGAAAGAGACCTTTGGCGCCAAAAACCCGCGTTCCTGGTTGATGCGCTTCCACACCCAGACGGCCGGGGTCTCCCTCACCGCCCAGCAGCCTGAGAACAACATCGTGCGCGTGGCCATCCAGGCCCTGGCTGCTGTGTTGGGAGGCACCCAGTCTTTGCACACCAACAGCATGGATGAAGCCCTGGCATTACCCTCTCAACATGCTGCCACGGTTGCCTTGCGCACCCAACAAGTCCTGGCCGAAGAATCGGGCGTCGCCAACACCATCGATCCGCTGGGCGGCTCCTTCTTTGTGGAAGCTCAGACCGATAGCATTGAAGCTCAAGCCTACCATTATTTTCGTCGTATTGAAGAGCTGGGGGGTGTGCTCCCGGCTATCGAAAAGGGCTTTTTCCAAAGCGAGATCTCCGACGCGGCTTATCGCTACCAGCGCGAGATCGATCGCAACCTTCGCAGGATCGTTGGTGTCAATGCTTATCAAGACCCTAAACCCTATGAGATCCCAATCCTTCAGATGGACCCTCAGGGTTATCGCCGGCAGGTCAAGCGCCTCGAAACGCTGCGGGAAGAGCGCGACAATGGCGCCGTTGGGCAGGCTTTGGATAAATTGCGCCTCGCCTGCCAGGGGACTGAAAACACGATGCCGTATATCCTCCAGGCGGTGCGATCGTATGCTACTCTTAGCGAGATAATCGCGGTGATGAAAGGTGCATTTGGCACTTATGTAGAACCGACCTGGATCTAAAGGCTGAAAGGGTTGTAATTTATGGCGAATCTAATAAAGACTCAAGGTGTGATCGCAATTTTAACTGGGGGTGGAGATGTGCCGGGATTAAATCCTGCCATTCGAGCTGTCACCATTAGGGCTTTGCGGGAAGGCTACCAGGTGATCGGGTTACGGCGTGGTTGGGCCGGCGCCGTCGACATCATCCGTGACCCAAAGGCTGATAACAGCAATAATTTCCAGGTTCTTACCGAAGAGATCGTCAACAAAGCTGGCAGAACCGGAGGAACTTTTCTGCACACCTCGCGCACCCGGCCTAGCAATATGCCTAAAGCTAGTGTTCCAGACCGTTTACAGGATAGCTATCCCGATGAGGTCAACGATTTGACAGCCGAGGTATTGAAAAACCTGGATTATTTGGGAGTGGATTACCTCATTCCTATCGGGGGTGATGATACCCTCAGCTATGCCGTACGGTTGTACCAGGAAGGCATCAAGGTGATTGCCATTCCAAAGACGATGGACAACGATGTGCCTGGAACCGATTACTGTATCGGTTTTAGCACCTGTGTCACCAGAACCATCATGATGGCCAACAACCTGCGGACTTCAGCGGGTTCGCATGAGAGATTGTTGATTCTGGAAGTCTTCGGGCGCTATGCCGGCTTCACAGCCATGCTCCCGACCATGGCAGGCGCCGCCAATCGCTGCGTCATTCCAGAGTATCGCTTCGACATCGATCAGCTGGCTGATTTGTTGATCTACGACCGCAATAAAAACCCCAGCAAGTACGCCGTAGTGATCGTCTCAGAAGGGGCTATGTTTGAGGGTGGGGAAATGGTATTTCAAAGCTCCGAGGCGGACGCTTACGGGCATATGAAGTTGGGTGGCATTGGCGACCTTGTTTCGGCGAAATTGAAGGAGCTCTCCCCTAAGTATAATAACGCCAAACCGGTCAACACCATTAATCAAAAACTGGGCTACATGGTGCGCGGCGGCGATCCCGATGCCATCGATTCAATCGTTCCTATGGCCTACGGGAATTTAGCCCTGGATTTGGTCATCAAGAAACTCGATGGTCGCTTGGTCGTCTTGAAGAACGGGCGCTACGATAATGTTCCCATTGAGATCGTCACAAGCAAGAAAAAAGTCGTCGATGTAGATGTTTTCTATAACAAGGAGCGATTGCGACCTCATTATAAAAGCTTCGAAATGAAGCCCTTGTTGATCATGACCAGCGAGTAGAAGCAGGCCGAGCAAGGATCCCTCGATTGGTAGTTTCAGGTAATGCCATCCGCCTCTGGCAGCTTGGCGGGTAAGTGGCTGGGGAAGCCATTTACCCCAGAGCTGTTCAGGCTGGAGAGGCAAGTCATTTTCCGTTGACTGCCATTTGTCTGTTAAAATTAGACCTGGCTCCCCAATTTTTATTGAGTTTGATTGGCTCCACCATCGGCGAGGTGAATTGGCTTTGCTGGATGAAGCGCCCGCGCTGGCGGATCGCTGATTAAAGGATCTATATTCCCTAGAATTTGGGTACACCGAGGAGGCATTAATTATGCGTATAGGTGTTTTGACAGGTGGAGGCGACGTGCCCGGCCTCAACCCTTGTATTAAAGCCCTGGTTTACCGGGCAATTGACGAAGGTTATGAAGTCTTGGGCATCCGCCGGGGTTGGTGGGGTCTCTTGGGCTACAACCACGCCGATCCCAGCTCCCACGGGGAGTGCATCTTACCGTTAGACAAAAAGAACACTCGTACAATTGATCGTACTGGCGGGACTGTCTTGCATACCAGCCGGACTAATCCATCCAAAGTGAGCCCTAAAGAGGTCCCCGCCTTCTTGCTCGAAAGGGGTACCGTAGGTAACGATCAAGAATTGCGGGACTTTACCCCCCACGTCCTTGAGGTGCTCGACCAACTGGGAATCGACCTGCTGGTTCCCATCGGTGGAGATGATACCCTCAGTTACGGCGCTCGCTTGCATGAAGAAAACTTTCCGGTGGTTGCTATTCCGAAAACCATGGATAACGATGTCTTTGGCACCGATTATTGTATCGGTTTCTCAACTGCCATCAGCCGCAGCGTTGAGATCATTCACCAGCTGCGCACCTCCATTGGATCTCATGAAAGGCTTGGTATCGTTGAGCTTTTCGGACGCAACTCGGGCGAGACTTGTCTGATAGCCTCCCACCTGGCCGGGGTTGACCGCGCCATTATCTCCGAGGTGCCCTTCGACCCCGAGAAGCTGGCCGATTTACTGGTCGAGGATCGCCTCGGTAACCCCAGTCATTACGCCATCGTGACGATTTCCGAAGGCGCTCGTTTTGTCGGCGGCAAGATAATCGAGTATGGTCAGGCCGATTCTTTCGGTCATAAGAAGCTTGGGGGTATCGGGGTGCTGACTGCCGATGCTCTCAAGGAGATCACCGGCCTCAGCACGATATACCAGCAGGTGGCTTATCTGATGCGCAGCGGCGCCCCTGATTCGCTCGATCTCATGGTAGCGACCAATTATGCCAATATGGCTATGGATTTGATCAACAAGCGCCAATTTGGATACATGGTTGCCTTGCAGGGCGGCAGATACACGCATGTACCCGCCAACACGGTCACCATAAGCCTCAAACGCGTAGATGTAGACGAGCTTTATGACGTCGAAAGCTACCGCCCGAAGCTGCGTTCGGTTGAAGGTAAACCCATGTTTCTATATTGAAATTTTTTAAGGCCAAGCCAGGCGCAGTCCTGCATCCCCATCCCTCGCAGGACTGCGCTTTTCGACCTTTTCTCTCCTAGCCCGGGAATATAGATCAAGATAAGCCTGGCTTGTGACCCCGGATAGCCTGATAAATATAGTAGTTACGCAGTTCAGGGGAAAATCGGGGGTATTTGGGCGGGCAATGCCTGCCCAAACACCCCCATCCTCCCACTAACTGCGTAAGTCCTAAAATATTTATCTTCGTTCAGCTCACTATTAAGCGTTTTATATCTCATTAGAGGTGTTAATATGGTCGACCATCAGCTGGTTTGTTTATATTGTGAGCAAGATGCGGATCAGGTGCCGCTTATAAGGCTCTCCTACCAGGGAGCAGCCTATTGGATTTGCCCTCAACATCTGCCGGTCCTGATCCACAAACCAGCTCAGCTGGC
>Ga0315538_1000604_pt1 | contig 22306 bp, 22 predicted proteins | sample SalMarSW160230MG_2_FD_203834 | JGI IMG/M metagenome (GOLD analysis project Ga0315538, IMG submission 203834) | Salt marsh sediment microbial communities from the Plum Island Ecosystem LTER, Massachusetts, United States - Salt Marsh Sediment SW1601-230 ...
CCAGGATTCGAGCTGCTTTGTCGAAGGCTTCTCCTGCAGCATCGTCGCGAGTCCTTCCCAGTTTTTCAAATTCTCCATGTCCTTTCATCAATACTAGCTCACTATGCCCTCCCGAGATGATAAGGCAAAGGGAAGGAAAAGAAGGGGCTTTTCCCTTATTCAACCAGTTGGCGTAGATATGTGCTTCAAGGTGGTTGACTCCAGTAAAGGGAAGGTTTTTGCTTAAGGCAATTGCCTTAGCTACGTTGACTCCCACCAGTAATGAACCAGCCAGCCCCGGTCCAAAGGTTACCGCCATGCCATCGAGGTGCTGCCACGACGTCTTAGCTTCAGTCATTGCCTTTTCAATAACAGGAACAATGGAAAGCATGTGCTGTCTTGAGGCTACTTCGGGCACTATGCCGCCATAGCGGGCATGTATTTCTATTTGCGAAGCTACGACGTCTGACAAAGTTCTAGTGCTGTTTTGCACGACTGCGGCGGCGGTTTCATCACAGGAAGTTTCAATACCCAGGATTTTCATGCTTCATCATTGAAGGACGTCAGGTGCCATAACACTAATGATACAATATTAATGAAGAAGAGGTTAACAAAAGTGGCTGGAGTGGATCATAAACGGAAGTTAAACGAGGCCATAACGGAGGGGGAAGCGGTGGAAACATTTCTAGCCGATGGTGATTCATTATCAGTAACTGCTCCTGACATCGAAGCTGGTTGTGTGCTATAGTAATTGACTTCCAATTCTAAAAGGGGGAACTGCAAAGAATGGATTTCAAACTCGGGGAAAAAGAAGAAGCGCTAAGAAAGGAGATTCGCGAGTTTGCCCGAAAAGAGCTTCCTCCAGGATGGTTTACTCTACTTCTGGAGGAGGAAAGCCGTGATGAAGATTGGGAGCTTGCCATGTCTATAGCCAGGAAGTTGTCTCAAAAAGGATGGCTAGTTATGACGTGGCCAAAGGAATATGGTGGACAAGGGGCTTCTTACTGGGAGGAATTGGTATATGGGGAGGAGTGTGGATATTGGGGAATACCCGGTGCTGCCATGGGAGTAAGTGGTGTAGCCTGGGTGGGCCCGTCTCTCATGCAGTTTGGAAACGAAGAGCAGAGAAAAAAGTACCTTCCCTTGATTGCTTCAGGAGAGGCTGATGGGGTGTGGTGCACTGGCTATAGTGAGCCTAATGCTGGGTCTGATTTTGCTAACATACAGACTCGTGCCGTAAGGGATGGGGATGAGTATGTTATTAATGGGCAGAAGGTGTGGACCAGTTGTGCCCATCGAGCAAGATGGAATTGGCTTGCCGTGAAAACAGACCCAGGTGCTCTTAAGAAACACCATGGCATTAGCATTCTTATAGTAGATATGAAGAGCCCGGGAATCACGGTTAGCCCGTTACTAAACTACTATGGTGTCCACATATTTAATGAGGTTTTCTTTGACAATGTGAGGGTCCCCGTCTCCAATCTGGTTGGCGAGGAAAATAAAGGGTGGTATCACTTAATGCAATCATTGGCTTCTGAGAGGTACAGCCTTGGTCCAGTACTTTACGGAAATGTCAAGAGATTGCTGGATGAGTTAGTGGGTTACGCTAGGGAAACTGACTACGATGGTAAACCTTTGTCTCAGAATCCTGAAGTTCGCCATATGTTAGCTGAGGCTGCCGCTGAGGCAGAGATGCTAAGGTTATTCAACTACCAGGTAACCTGGGAGTTGACTCAAGGGCTAATTCCTATTTATGGTTCTTCACGCAACAAGGCTTTTGGTGACCAACTCTTGGAGCGGATAGGTATTATCGGGATGAAGATCATGGGCGCCTATTCTCAAGTTGACCCATATTCGAAATGGACTAAGCTTCATGGCATCATCCAGCGGGTATATTTGCTTTTCCCCGGCATCTCAATTGCTGCTGGCACTGATGAAATTGAGAAGAATGTGATCGGGCAGTTTAAGTTAGGCTTGCCCAAGTCATATTGAAATATCAGGGGGTATGATGGATTTCAAGCTTTCGGAAGACCAAGAGATGCTTCGGAGTTTAGCCAGGGATTTCCTGACAAAGGAGTGTCCTAAGGCTAAGGTTAGGGAACTGGAGACGGATGAAAAGGGGTATGACCCACAAATGTGGCAAAAGATGGCTGAGTTAGGATGGCTTGGGCTTGTTTTTCCTGAGAACTATGGAGGTACAGGGGGAACTTTTTTGGACCTAGTGCTCCTGATGGAGGAGATAGGAAAGAATATTCTACCCGGTCCTTTCTTCTCTACTACTATCTGTGCCCTGCCGATACTGGAGTATGGGAGTGAAGAACAAAAGGCGAAGTTTCTTTCTCAAATAGCCAATGGCACAGCAATTTGGGCTTTGGCGATAATTGAGGCATTGGGTGGGTATAAAGCTTCGGAGGTAGAAGCCTCCGCTAGGGTAGGAAATGGACACTATATTATTGAAGGCACCAAGCTCTTTGTTCCCAATGCGAACGTGGCCAATCATTTATTGGTAGCAGCGCGAACCAGTGAGCAGGCTGAAGGAATCACAATGTTTATCGTTGATGCTGACAGCACAGGTGTGGAAGTGGAGGTAATCCCCACCATAGCCCAGGATAAACAATGTCAGGTGACGTTCAACAAGGTAGAAATCCCTGAGGGTAATGTTCTTGGTGGTGTTGGAGAAGGGTGGGATATAGTAGAGTTTATTCTGGATAGAGCAGCTATCTTGAAGTGTGCCGAAGTATCTGGGGGATGCCAGGCTGTTGTGGAAATGACCAACGCCTATGCTAAAGACAGGGTTCAATTTGGTAAGCCTATTGGTTCCTTCCAGGCAATTCAACACAGGTTGGTTGACATGTTTGTTAATGCAGAGGGGTTGCAATACTTGGTGTATCAAGCAGCCTGGGAGATAAGCACTGGGTTCCCATCCAGGTTACATACCTACCTGGTCAAGGCAAAGGCAGGCGAAATTTACCAGCGGACCTGCCTTGATGCGATTAAGATTCATGGAGCCACTGGATTTACCAAGGAACACGATGTTGGTCTCTACTTTCGGCGTGTTAAGGCATCGGAGTTTGCCATGGGTGATAGTGATTTATGGGAAGAAAGGGTAGCTGCTGAGCTAGGGCTTTGAAAGTTAGAAGGGTATATTGTTGGTGCGGTGATTTTTTTGATATAATCGCCAGGTAGTAAAAGTAAAAAGGAGGTTCGCTATGGCAGAAGTGAAAGATTACATGTGGAATTACTCCGACCCTTATGCGTATTTGAAAAAGGTTGACCACGGCTTAAGCAGCATGCCGCCGATGATTATCTCGGTGGCGCTGACGGGGAGCGTGCATGGCAAGGAAGCAAATCCCAACTTGCCGGAAATGCCTGAGGAGCAAGCAGAGCAAGCTTACGATGCTTATAAAGCAGGGGCGAGCATTGTCCATATCCATCGTCGTCTGAGAGATAACCCACAGATGACTTCCTATAGTGGCGATGATTATCTGGAGGTTAATGCTCTAGTCAGGGGAAAGTGCCCCGATATAATTATCAATAACACCTCGAGCGGTCTTCCAGGGATTCCCATAGAGCAAAGGCTGGCTTGTGTAGAGCATGCCAAACCCGAGATGGCTAGTCTGGACCTTCATGCATTCATATTGCGTCTGGTCATAAAGGCACGTGAGGCTGGGCAGGAGCCGCTGAGCTTTGATGTCTGTATACCCTGGACCTATGGCGAATCGGAGAAATATGCTACGAAGATGAAGGAGAAGGGGGTAAAGCCGGAGTTAGAGATATATGACCCCGGTGAATTCTGGTTTGTAGATAGCTTAATTAAAGGGGGATTTGTTACTCCACCTTACTGGATTCAGTTTGTCATGGGTTTTCAAACGAGTATGTATGCTACGCCAGCGAACGTGTTAAATTTGGTTCAGCACTTACCGCCAAATTCCTTATTCAGCATGATTGGCACGGGTGTTAATCAGATGCCTATGGTAACTATGGGGATTCTGCTTGGTGGACATATTCGGGTTGGTATGGAGGACAATATCTACATTGAGCCCGGGAAATTGTGCCAGAGCAATGCTGAGCAGGTAGAAAAGGTGGTCAGGTTGGCCAGGGACATGGGGCGACAGATAGCCACGCCTAAAGAAGCCAGACAGATGCTTGGCATTTCTGAAAAGCCAACTCAATATAGCTAGTTTTCGCAATTTCTAGTTCAAATAGTCCAAAAAGTATTTCGTGCCTACTTAAGTAAGGCAATGTTTTATTGCTCTTGGCGAAGGGGGAAACATAGACATGTGGAAAGGTAAGAAGTATTTTGATGATTTTGAAATTGGTGACAAAAAAACAGCTTGAATCTATTAGAATAAAGTAATCTAGCACTGTGACAGTCAATTGCTAGGTTATACTAGAATACATCCGCAGTAGTGATTGATAAAAGGAGGTGGTGATGGATTTTAGTTTTACCGAGGAAGAGGAAGTATTCAGGAAGGAGGTTCGCGATTGGATTGAGAAGGAGACTCCGAAACGATGGCTTGAACTTGACCCATTGTTGTGGGAGGAGACCGATGAGTCTTGGGCTATTTCTCGTGAGTTTCAAAAGAAATTGGGACAGAAAGGTTGGTTGGCACCAGATTACCCCAAGCAATATGGCGGCTTGGAGATGAGCCACATGAAGCGGCTTATCCTTGCCGAAGAGCTATCCTACAATAAGGCACCGGTAGGGGTGGAAACGGAGATCGCAGTAAACTGGGTAGGACCTGACCTCCTGCTCTTCGGAAGTGAAGAGCAGAAGCAGAAGTATGCTCTTGGTGTAGCGAAGGGTGATTTGGTAATTACCCTCGGCTACAGCGAGCCCAACGCAGGTTCTGACCTCGCCTCGCTACAAACCACCGCTGTAGAGAAAGATGATGAATATGTAATTAATGGCAATAAGATCTGGACCAGCTATGCCCATTATGCTGATTATTGCTGGCTTGCCGCTAGAACTGACCCCAATGCTCCCAGAAAATATGATGGAATCAGCATGTTCGTTGTTGATATGAAGACTCCTGGAATCACGATACATCCCTTGATAAACCTCATGAATCGTCACTCGTTTAACGAGGTCTTCTTTGATAATGTGCGCATCCCTAAAGAAAACCTGGTGGGGAAGAAAAACAATGGCTGGTATGAACTGATGATAGCTCTGGATTCCGAGCGCTCTGGGATAGGTTACGCTGCAATGTTTCAGCGAATTTTAGAGGAGCTAGTGGAATATGCTAAAGAAAGGAAGTGTGATAAAGACCCCATAATTCGGCAGAAGCTGGCAGAAATGGCAGTGGAGATCGAAGTCAGCCGTATGATGTGCTACCGCATTGCCTGGATGTATAGCAAGAATCTCCATCCTAATTACGAAGCTTCTATGTCACTGGTATTTTTGAGCGAGATGATGAGACGCGTAGCGCAAGTGGGAATGAATATTGCCGGACCTTATGGAGAACTGGAAATGGATTCCAAATGGGCTCCTCTCCGCGGGAGGATAGAAAGGTTGTGCCTAAACTGCCTCTCCATAGGTGTTGGTGGTGGCACTAACGAGATCCAGCGCAACATTATTGCTCAAAGGGGATTGGGGTTACCCCGAAAATAACTTGTTTTTACGCTATTCAAGCTAGCAGGTTAGAGGGAAAGCATGGATTTTGGACTTAGTAAGCAAGAGCAGGGTTTCCGCGATGAGGTTGAACTTTTCCTGAAGGAAGAACTGCCTCCAAACTGGGCGGAGGGAAGTCTTCACTGGCCTGCAGGATATGGAACCCTACCGGTATTTGAAGCAGAATATGATAGCTTCTGTCGCCAGTTTTGGCGCAAATTAGGGAAGAGATGCTGGCTCGGCATTGGGTGGCCTGGTGACAAACACACTCATATTGAGCAGGCTATCTTCAATGACTTGACAAGTTATTATAGGGCACCTGCTGGGAATGTGGCTACTTTAATCGGTGCTCCGACTATCCTACTTTTTGGCAGTGAGGAGATGAAGAAGGAATGGATACCGGGGATTGCTAGGGGGGAGGTAAGCTTTTGGCTAGCATATAGCGAGCCGAACGCCGGCTCCGACCTTGCCTCATTGCAAACAAGTGCCGTTGAGGATGGGGATAACCTAATTATTAATGGTAATAAGATATGGAGTAGCGGAGCTCATATATCGGATTGTGCCTGGATGGTTGTCAGAACGGACCCTAAGGCTCTTAGCAGATATCAAGGTATTTCTTTAATCATCGTGCCTAATGACATGCCAGGCATCACTATTCACCCCTTGATGAATATATGCGGCATTCATTCCTTTAATGAGGTGTATTTTGATAATGTCCGTATTCCTAAGAGGTTTATTGTGGGTGAGGTCAACCAAGGGTGGTATTACCTAATGGTAGCTTTGGGTTTTGAGAGGCTGGCCGTCCCGTTGGGGAATTTCAGGAAAACCTTTGAGGAGCTCGTACAGTATACCAAGGAGACAAAGCGTAACGCGAAGAGCCTGAGCAAGGATCCACTAGTAAGGAATAAGCTGGTGGATATAGCGATCAGGATGGAGATAGTAAATAGATATTATTGGCACACAGCTTGGCTGAGTGATAAAGGGGTCAGTTCGGACACCGATGCATCTATACTGAAGTTGATTTCCACTGAGCTGAGTCGCGACCTTGCCTTTGCGGCCATGGATATTATGGGGCTTTATGGGCAGTTAGCGCCGGATTCTAGGTGGGCGCCTTTAAACGGAAGGGTGTATCTGGGCTATCTCGACTGTATCTCAGCTATTGTTGGCGCTGGTACTTCAGAGATTCAGCGTAACATTATTGCCCAAAGGGGCTTGGGGTTGCCCCGAAAGTAGTCAAACATGTGTAAAATGGCTTGGGTTGTCTATTATAAAATAAGGGGGTAAGAGAATGGATATTGGTTTAAGCGAAGAGCAGGAGATATTGAAAGCATCAGCGCGTGATTTTCTCGCCAGGGAATGCCCCAAGAAACTGGTGAAAGAGCTAGATGAGAGTGACAAGGGTTATTCACCTGAGTTGTGGCGAAAGATGGCGGAGCTAGGTTGGATGGGGCTGGTCTTTCCTGAAGATTATGGTGGCAGTGGTGGTACTTTCCTGGATTTGGTGGTTCTTCTTGAGGAGATGGGATATAACATTTTACCCGGCCCATTTTTCTCCACTGTGGTTCTCGGCGGCTTGCCTATTTTGAAGGCTGGTAATGAAGAACAAAGGAAGAAATTTCTGCCTAAGATTGCCAAGGGAGAGCTAATTTTCACCATGGCATTGATTGAGCCTACTGCTAGCTATGATGCATCCGCTATCACAGTCAAAGCTTCTCCTCGGAATAGTGAATATAGCATCAATGGCACTAAGCTTTTTGTTACTGATGCTAACGTCGCCGATTATCTGTTATGCGTGGCTAGGACAGAGGAGACGGCAAACCGCGAAGCAGGCATTACTATTTTTGTAGTTGATGCCAAGACCCCCGGGATCAAATGTACCCTTCTTGAGACGCTGGCACGTGACAAGCAGAATGAGGTTGTCTTTGATAATGTGAATGTAGCGAAGGAGAATATAGTAGGGGGGCTGGACCATGGCTGGCCTGTGATACAGGATACTCTGGAGAAGGCTGCAGTAGCTAAGTGTGCTGAGATGATTGGTGGTGCTCAAGCTACATTAGACATGGCTGTTAACTATGCTAAGGAAAGAATTCAATTTAATCGACCTATTGGTACTTTCCAGGCTGTTCAGCACTATTGTGCCAATATGGTGACAGATGTTGATGGTGCACGGTACATCACCTATAAGGCAGCTTGGGAACTCAGTGAAGGGATTCCTGCCACCAAGAGCGTGGCCATAGCCAAGGCCTGGGTAGGTGATGCTTATCGGCGGGTGGCTATCTTGGGACATCAGATCTTCGGGGCGATTGGTTTCACCATGGATCATGATATGCACCTTTATTATCGGCGGGCGCAAGCAGGAGCACAAGCTTTCGGCGATAGCGACTTCCAGCGCGAAATTGTGGCAAAACAATTAGGTCTTTAGCTTATCGTAATGGTTTGCCTTTTCTTGTCATATTCTGAAATGTCTTGGGCAGCTCTTTAACCACGTGGAAATATCTACGAGCTGGTAGAAACCGCGCAGCGTCTTTCCTCAATAAGCCTCCGTGTTTGCTGAACAACTTCCAAGTACTTTGCTTTTGCATCTTGTGATGCTAGAATTTAGCTATGTCGGGGCATTCCAAGTGGTCGCAGATTAAGCGGCAGAAGGGCGTGGCTGATGCTCGGCGGGGTCAGTTATTTACCAAATTTACTCGGGAAATTATAGTTGCGGTAAAGCAAGGTGGGGCAAATCAGGAGGCTAACCTTCAGCTGCGTCTGGCAGTACAAAGGGCTCGTGATGGCAATATGCCTTTGGAAAATATAGAGAGGGCTATAAACCGTGCCAGCGGTGGAGGCGAGGCCTCTGAGTTAGCCTCGGTAACGCTTGAGGGTTATGGGCCGAATGGGGTAGCAGTGCTGGTGGAGGCGCTGACTGATAACCGTAAGAGAGCTATTCAGGAGGTGCGTCGTCTTTTCACGCGCCAGAATAGCAGTTTAGGTGAAAGTGGCTGTGTTTCCTGGCTTTTCGAGAGCAAGGGTGTGATTATGGTGGAAAGCGATGGCTCTGATGCTGAGGAAGTGGCATTGCAGGCTATCGATGCCGGTGCTGAAGATGTTAAGACGGAGAGGGGTTATCTTGAGATACATACTCAACCACAAGATATGGAAAAAGTGAAAGAAGCCATCAGTGAAGGGCAGCATGTAGTCTCAGCAGAAATATGTTTAGTGCCCAAAACCACAATGCTCCTTGGTGAAAAAGAAGCCATTCAGACTTTAGCCTTTCTTGACCAGCTAGAGGAGTTGGACGATGTGCAGCGTGTTTTCTCTAATATTGATTTTTCTGATGCTACGTTAGAGAAACTACGTGCTCAAAGGTAAGGATTATGCGTATCCTTGGCATTGACCCCGGGACGGTGAATCTAGGCTATGGTGTAGTGGATGATGGGGAAAAGCTGCAGATGGTGAATTACGGGGTATTAAGCTTTTCACGGAATACTCGTTTGGAGGAAAGACTGCGTTCCATATACTATGGGTTATCGCAAATCATTGCCAAACATCATCCTGATGAAGTAGCTATTGAGGAACCCTTCGCTGGGCGTAATATCCGTTCAGCATTGGCTATTGGCAGAGCGCAGGCTGTAGCTATTTTGGTAGCTGCCAATCAGCGATTGCCAGTACATCGGTATTCACCAACCCAAGTGAAGCAGCAAGTAACAAGCTATGGAAGGAGCGATAAAGAACAAGTACAGGAAATGGTGAGAATGCTTTTGGAACTTGATGAGTCGCCTCAGCCAAGCGACGCTAGTGATGCCTTAGCTGTGGCAATTTGTCATATCCAGCAAAGTCGCCTCAATAAGTGGCTTGCTAACGAAGGCTGAGATGATAGCTACTCTGGAAGGAACACTGGAATATTGTGGTATTGATGCGGCTGTCATTAAGGTGGGTGGTGTCGGCGTTCTGGTATATCTTCCCGGTTCGACCTTAATTCAGCTAGGAGCCCTCGGTGATAAAGTTTCCCTTTATACCCACCTCTATGTAAAAGAGGATAATATCTCCCTTTACGGCTTCACCTCCACTGAGGAGGTAGCTCTGTTCAAGAATCTTATCTCCATTTCAGGAATTGGCCCTAAGGTGGCATTAGCATTGCTGTCTAAACTAAGTGCGGAACAATTAGCTACAGCGATTATCAGCGGTAATGTTGACCTTATTCAACAAGTACCTGGCATTGGTAAAAAAATGGCAAACCGTCTTGTTGTTGAACTCAGAGATAAGCTGGAGCGAGAGTGGAAGGAATCTGCTTTGCCTTTAGCCCCAAAGGATAGCGATGCTATAGCTGCCTTAACCAGCCTGGGCTACTCTTTGAGAGAAGCTGCTCAAGTTGTTTCCAGCATCCCCAATTCCTCGGAGCTAAGCTTGGAGGAAAAAGTTAAAACGGCACTCCAGGAACTAGCTGGTAGATAAGCTCCTTGTAGGGTGGTTAAGCATCAGTTACTATGTGCCCAACACGCAGCATCATGAACAAAGTGGTTGTAGTTACCGATAGTGGTGCTCACCTGTCTCAGGAATTAGCGGATAAATATGGCATTCACATCATCCTTGTTCGAATTACGGTTGAAGGCAAGGTTTATCGGGACACTAATGAGGATTTACCTCCGGAGGTAATTCGCAGGTTTCAGAAGTTAGCGCAAATTGATACTACTCCTTGGCCTCCGACGATTTATTGTGCGGCATATAAAAAGGCGAGTCAGAAGGCGAATAAAGTAGTCCACGTAGTCGGCAGCTCACAGTTGAGCTCAACGATGTCGTCGGCTAAAACAGGTGCCAGAATGGCGGAGGAAGCCATACCTGGGTTGAAGGTGGAATTGTTCGACTCTGAAGTATTTGCTATGGCTCAAGGCTTCATTGCCCTGGCGGCAGCTCGAGCTGCTGCCCGTGACAAAGACGTACGTGAGGTAATCAAGGCAGCCACCGATGTGAAATCGCGTGTGAAGCAGTTCTTCGTTCTCAATACGTTTGGTTATTTGAAGAGAACAGGAAGGGTGGACAAGTTATTCGAATGGTCGAGTTCGACACTCAGGGCAAGACCAATGGTTAACTTCTCGCCGGGCAGGGTAGAACCTATTTCCTTGCTCAGGACTAAATCACAAGTTGTGAAAAATCTCGTTAAGGTGGTGCAGGACAACATCGATAGTGTACAGCCATTACATGTTGCCGTAACGTATTCTGAACAGTCCGAGGAAGCTGAAGAGCTAATAGAAGCAATCAAGGAGCAATTTCACCCTGTGGAATTTTATCACATGTCATTCACGCCGACCGGTCAGGCTGTAGGTGGCCCGGGCATATTAGGCGTTACTTTTCACCAAGGCGATTAACTTCGATGGCTTCGTTCAAAACGGTTTCCGACTTTCAACTTACCGGAGACCAGCCACAAGCTGTGGATAAATTGGTTGAGGGGCTGAATAAAGGATATCATGAGCAAACATTGCTTGGAGTCACTGGAAGCGGCAAAACCTTCACCATGGCGAACGTCATTGAGATGGCGCAAAGGCCTGCGCTGGTCATTTGCCACAACAAGACTTTAGCTGCTCAATTAGCCACAGAGTTCAAAGAATTCTTCCCCGAGAATGCCGTGGGATACTTTGTTAGTTACTATGACTACTATCAACCTGAAGCTTATATTCCCAGCACCGATACCTATATTGAAAAGGAGACTGATATAAATGAGGAGATTGACAAGTTGCGACACGCTGCTACCAGAGCTCTCTTTGAGCGTCGTGATGTGGTTATAGTAGCTTCAGTCTCTTGTATCTATAGTCTAGGTGCTCCTGAGGAATATCATAGCTTTGCTCTCACTGTAGAAAGGAATGAGAGTTATAACCGGGACAGGCTTGTCCGCCATTTGGTTGATATGCAGTATGAGAGGAATGATTTTGAGCTAACGAGAGGTAAATTTCGTATTAGAGGTGATACTCTGGAAATTTTGCCGGCTTATGAGGAGATAGCACTGCGGATTGAATTCTGGGGGGATGAAATCGACCGCATCGTGGAAATTGACCCACTCACTGGCGAACTTCTATCCCAGCGTGACCAGGTAGATATTTACCCTGCTAAGCATTTCGTTACTCCTCATGATAAGTTGATGGCGGCGATTGAAGATATTAAGGAGGAACTAAAGGGAAGGCTTGAGGAGCTAAAGAGTCAGGGTAAGTTGCTTGAAGCTCAAAGGCTGGAAGCTCGAACCAACTACGATATTGAAATGCTTCGAGAAGTTGGCTATTGCACTGGTGTGGAGAATTATTCCAGGCATCTTCAGCGGCGTGCCCCAGGAAGTACACCCTGGACTTTACTTGATTATTTCCCCGATGATTATTTGTTATTTATTGATGAGTCTCACATGACCTTGCCTCAAATAAGGGGAATGTATCATGGAGACATATCGCGGAAGCGAACTCTGGTTGATTACGGTTTCCGTCTTCCTTCAGCACTGGATAATCGTCCGTTAAATTTTGAGGAATTTCAGAAGCATGTTAACCAGGTCGTCTACGTCTCCGCTACGCCAGCGCAATATGAATATGAGTACAGCCAGCAGGTAGTAGAGCAGTTAGTTCGCCCTACAGGCTTGTTGGAGCCTAGTGTGGAGGTCAAGCCAGTTAAAGGGCAAATCGATGACCTCATCTATCAGATAAGGACAAGAGTGGATAAAGGCGAACGCTGCCTGGTAACTACTTTAACCAAGAGGATGGCTGAGGAATTGTGTGATTATCTCAGAGAGATGGAGATAAAAACTCATTATCTTCACTCCGAGATTGAGACTCTGGAGAGGGTAGAGATATTGCGTGACCTTCGGCTCGGCGTTTACGATGTTGTGGTCGGTATTAACTTATTGCGTGAGGGATTAGACTTGCCTGAGGTGAGCCTGGTAGCCATACTCGATGCTGACAAGGAAGGTTATTTAAGGTCGAGGGGGGCGCTTATCCAGACCATGGGTAGGGCCGCCCGACATGTGAATGCCCATGCGATAATGTATGCTGATTCCATTACTAAGTCGATGCGGGAAGCGATAGAAGAAATCCGACGTCGCCGAGGAATCCAGGAAGTTTACAACAAGGAACATGGCATAACACCTCAAGGGATAAGGAAGGCGATCAAGGATATTACCCAACGTGTTCAAGCGGTAGCGGAAACTCGTGCTCCTTACATAGCTAGCCCTATTTCTATGGAAGAGATGCATCGCCTCATCAAACAGCTGGAATCTCAGATGAAAGCAGCAGCAAAGAATCTGGAATTTGAGAAGGCTGCTCTACTCCGTGACCGTATCATAGAATTAAGGAAGGACGAGGAATCAATCTCACCCTTCGCTAAAGCAAAATAGACATTCTTAACGGCTCAATCCCGATTTTGGTGATGTCAGTGAGCAGTGCTATACTTGATGACTGAAATGGCGAGGATAGACAAGCGGGCAAGTGATGAAATCCGCCCGGCGCGGATAACCTTGGGTTATCAATCTTTTGCCGAAGGTTCAGCGTTAATAGAGGTGGGGCAGACGAGGGTGTTATGCTCCGTAAGTACGGAGGAGAGGGTTCCTAATTTCCTGAGGGGTAGCGGGCAAGGCTGGGTGACTGCGGAATATGCTATGTTGCCCCGCGCAACGCTTACCCGCACGTCGCGAGATAGGATGGGGGGAAGAGGCCAGGAAATCCAGCGTCTTGTTGGTCGTAGTTTGAGGGCGATAACTAATATGACTGTCCTTGGTGAGCGAACTTTCATTGTGGACTGCGATGTATTGCAAGCAGACGGCGGCACCAGAACCGCTGCGGTCACCGGTGGATATGTTGCCCTGTATCAAGCTTTCCATAATTTGAGAAAACAAGGTGTGTTGCCCTTTATGCCGCTCAATAAGATGGCAGCCGGCATTAGCGTGGGAATTGTGGCTGGAGATATGCTGCTTGACCTTTGCTACGAGGAAGATTATCGCGCTGAAGTTGATTTCAATGTGGTTATGACTGATAAGAACGAGTTTGTGGAAGTCCAGGGGACTGCCGAAGGTAAGCCTTTCTCCAAGGAAGCTATCGATTCACTGCTCTCATTAGCCCAGCAAGGAATAACAAAGCTGTTCAAAAGCCAGAGGGAAGCAGTAAAGACTTTATCTTAACCGGGAATTATAGTTCGTCACCCTTGCGGTGGTCTTGAAGCCTAACCGTCATATTTGGATTCAACATGCAAACTTGCAGCTTGGGCTATCCTTAGTAAATCGGAAATAGCAACTGGGATGGCTATTGTGTAACGACGTGTAATCAGGTTAAAGTGCCTCTTGGAGGATAAATGAATTGCTTTGTTCGCGAACAACCTGTTATCGGCAATGCCATTAATAAAGGAAGAGAGATTTTATACAAAATTATGCGGAAGAGTATAATTATTTATGAAAATAGCTATAGACAGAAAGGAGGTGCGAAATGCCACCACAGACAAAAGCGGCTTACATGGTTCTGGTACCCGATGCTGACCCTGAGAAGCATCGGTGTACGGTGACGACTGGACTTGTTGAGTTGACCATGCAGCTTGTTCCCAACATGGACCAGGCTGTCAACATGGCCAAGCAACTGGCAGACCAGGGATGTAGCCTGATTGAACTGTGCGGCGGCTTTGGCCATAGTATGACGGGCAAAATCGCTGATGCGGTGAGGGGACAGGCTGCTGTTGGCGCCGTCCGCTTCGACATTCACGCCGCCTTCGGCAAGAGCAGCGATGAGCTTTTTTCAGGCTAGGCTTACCTGGGGAAGGGCGGAATATTGAGCAAAAGCTGTGGAGATTGCTTCACTTTGCTTGCGATGACAGAGAGGCTAAGGGCGGACTTGCCCGCTGCCGAAGATAATCCACTTATAGCTGGTTACTTCCTTCAGAGCCATCGGTCCGCGGGCATGGAATTTTTGAGTGCTTATGCCTATCTCGGCGCCCAATCCGAATTGACTACCATCGGTGAAGCGGGTGCTGGCATTGGCATAGACACAGGCGGCATCCACTTCATTAAGAAATCTCATTGCGGATGAGTAATCTTCGGTTACAATAGCTTCGGAATGACCTGAGCCATATTTGGCAATATGTTCCAGAGCTTCATCGAGAGAATCGACCACTTTAATAGCTGCAGTTAGGGATAAGAACTCTCTTCCCCAGTCTTCCTCTGTTGCCGGGACTAAGAGATTCTTCACTTCGTTCAGAATGACATCATTAGCTTTAAGGATAGCCATGGTTCGTTCATCACAGTGCATTTCTACATTAGCCTTTCCCCATTCCTTTGCGATTGAAGGCAGGTAATCTCTAGCAATCTGATTGTGGACCAGGAGGCAATCCAGGGCGTTACACACTGTTGGGCGTTGCACCTTGGCATTATAGGCAATAGCTGTGGCTTTATCGAGGTCAGCGCTTTTATCCACATAGGTGTGGCAAACGCCCACGCCGCCGGTAACCACGGGCATAGTGGCGTTTTCTGAGATGAGCTTTATCAATCCAGCACCGCCACGAGGGATTATCAGGTCAATTATTCCTTTCATTTTAAGCATGTGATTAACCACAGATCGTTCTGTGGATTCAATGAATTGAATTGCACCATTGGGCATTCCGGCTTGCAGGCAGGATTGCTGGGCTACTCCGGCAAGTGCCATGTTGGAATTTATAGCTTCCTTTCCGCCGCGAAGGATAACGGCGTTGCCCGCTTTAAGGCACAAGCTGGATATGTCTATAGTTACATTGGGACGACTCTCATATATGGCACCGATCACCCCGAGGGGGACCCTTTTCTTGCCTATTTGTAAGCCGTTTGCCAGGGTTCTCATTTCAAATATCTCACCCACAGGGTCAGGCAGGGCCGCCACCGTCTTTAAATCCTGTGACATCGCCTCGAGGCGGGATGCCGACAGCATAAGCCTATCAAGCATGGCTTCATTCATTCCTGATGCTTTAGCTTGTTTATAGTCAACTTTATTGGCGGCCAGGATTTCATCTTGCCTGGTAACAACGGCTTCGGCGATATTGAGCAAAGCCTTGTTCTTTATTTCTGTAGAAAGGAAGGCAAGCTTCCTTGAAGCTGCCTTAGCCGCCTTTGCTTTGGTTTCTAGTTCATCCGATTTCATGATAGCCTCCTCTCGTTACTTAAGCGGGCCACTTCCTTGGAATTCATAATAGATGGTCGTATCAGGTTGCATTTCCATACGACTGATTAATATTTTCCCCTTTCGATTATCCTGTAAGATAAGGATATATTCACCCAGAGAGACGACATTATTGGCTTCGAGAACGAAGCTTCCGTTCCATTCCCCAAGCCCATAGTTCGTTGGGGGTGTAAAACGGATTTCATATTTAACGTTAGCCATGATTTGTTTTTCACCGACATCGTAGAGATTGCCCTTACCGTATATAGATTCCATATTGTGCACTCCTTCGATTATTTATTGCTAACCCTATCCCCTTTATGAGACTGTCCAAAAATCCCAAGAAATCCTCTCGCCCCTTGTGGAAGAGAGCTAGAGTGAGGGGGTTTTCTACCCTCACCTTACCTCTCCCATTGAGGGAGAGGATAAACGGTTAAAAATATTCGAGACATCCTCTTAGACACCCTTATTCCATAGATAACTGCTCCCCTTCCTTCTTAGAGACCTTAGGCGCTTTGGCAAAAGTAATGCTTGTTTGTGTTTGTGGCGGCATGTCAACAGCTTTGCCGTGCAGTAGCTCTTCTATGGTTAATATTTGTATTTTAGGATGATCTTTATTCCAGCCAGGGGAGTGGTAAAAGCCAGCACTTACCGCTTCAGTCTGCATCGGCCCCGTTGGTGGCTCTAAAGTAATAAAGATGCCTAGAGCATCATGGTCAGCCACCGCCTTCAACTCTCTAATGGCATTAACACCTACATGCCCGCTTTTTACCTGGACAACGGCTCGTTTTGCCTTGCCGCTGGCATCATCTATAAATTGGATGATACCATCAATCCCTTTATCGGCTCCTTTCTTTTTCTCGCCAAGCGGTCTAGCTTTAATCAAACCAAGTGCCCACCACTGGAACTGGTAGCGGTCTTGATGAGCCAGAGCCTTGGCTGAAGCCAAATCCTTCGGCTCACCAACAACCTCAAACTGTATGCCGGGGAAGCTATCCTTCAAGCGGTTGCGCATCAAGGTAATAGCTAAGTGAGTAATGTCAATCCCTATCCAGCATCTATTCAGTTTTTGAGCAGCCACCAGAGCAGTGCCACAGCCACAGAAGGGGTCGAGGACAACATCCCCCTCGTTAGAGCTAGCTTTGATAATACGCTCAAGCAAGGCAAGGGGTTTCTGGGTCTCGTAGCCGAGACGCTCAGCCCCGCTCCTTGTCATCTTAATGTCTGTCCATATATTCTGGACTAGCTGTCCTGGTAGTGAGTCTAAGTAGTTTTTGCGGTATGGAATACCAGCTTTGCTATAGTATATCTCACCCTTTGCATCTAGTTCTTCCATCTTTTCACGTGTGAACCGCCAATTTGCTATGTGCCCTTTCCACTCGTATCTTGGCCCTCTACCTCCTGGGGCGAGACAAGTATTGGGCCAGAATTTTCTTCCCTCGGGGTCCGAATACTTGAATCTCGTAGAAAGATGTTTCTCACTATATTCAATTCTTATCGGGCTGAACTTATACGATTGTGTCTTGGAATAGAAGAGAACGTAGTCTGTCACTCTGCCAAAACGCTTTGGGTCGTTATGCGAACCGTAGCGTTGCCAAACGATTTCATTCCGAAAATTAGCCGGCCCGAATATCTGGTCTAGCACCAGCTTCAGATAATGGCTGGCGGTAGGGTCACAATGAAGATAAAGAGAGCCAGTTGGCTTGAGCACACGATGGAGTTCTATTAACCTGGTTGTCATCATCGTCAGATATGCCATGACATCGTTCTGACCGATGGCATCATGCAAGGCACCAATTAGCTGCGCAATTTTCAGTGGTCCACTAGTGACAATATCATGGTAAGTATTCTCTGCGGTCTGTGTCCAGTGCCAGGTATCCGTAAAGGCTTTTATCTGGGCTTCAGACTCAACCCCACCGTTTTCCTTGAAAAGGATGTTATAGTCCTTCTTGCTATTGAACGGAGGGTCCAGGTATATCAGGTCAATAGAATTGTCGGGAATGTACTTACGCAGGATTTCCAGGTTATCGCCATAATACAAAACATTAGTTTTCAATGTATCCATATCTGTTTCCTCAAAATATTGGATCTTGCTCCATTTTGTTTGACAGTAGCATAGTACTAGGTTTATACAATAGATTCTATGAATAAATCCGTTGTTTCGGCCTTATTTTCTATATGTATTGCTGTAATTGTTGGTTTAGTGGCTTCATGGGTAGTTTCTTTGTTTTTTACGGCTATCGGAATGACGCCTGAAAAAGGTATCGGGGAATGGCTAATCATTATAGGTAGCGGCATTGCCTCAGGTGTTGGTCTGTTCTTATGGATGCAAAGTAAATTGTTCAAGGGTTAGCCTCCCTTACAATATTACCATATTATTCCTGTGAATTACCTCATCGCCGTAGCTGTGCCCGAGAAGGGTTAATATCTGGTCAGAGTGGGCACCTTTAATGATAGCTAAATCGGCAGAGCTGTAATTGGAGACACCACAGCCGATTTGGTTTCCTTGCTCATCGAGGATATCCAGGATATCGCCACGCTGGAAATCGCCTTTTACTTCCCGGATGCCAGCGGGCAGCAGGCTCTTATTCTGCTCTTTGATGGCTGTTTCGGCGCCTTTGTCCACTGCTACTTTGCCCTTGGAAGCCAGCCCACTAAGCAACCATCTTTTCCTGCTCTCCATTTTACTGGTTTGTGGGGGGAAAAACGTGCCTACATCTTCTCCATTACTAATTCTTATTGCTGCCTGAGGCTGTCGTCCATCGGCAATGATGACGCTTACCCCTGAGGAGGTAGCGAGCCTGGCAGCCTCGATCTTGGTCAACATTCCGCCGGTTCCCTGGCGGTTGGCCGTTTTGCTGGCCAGATGCTCGATTTTGGAATCAATCTTGTCCACCCGGTGGATGAGTTGAGCCTCGGGGTTATCTTTCGGGTCGTCAGTATATAACCCTCCGATGTCTGTGAACAATATGAGAAGGTCAGCATCAACCAGATTGGCAACCATGGCGGAAAGATTATCATTGTCCCCGAATTTGAGCTCTTCAATCTCGTCCAGGGCAACAACATCGTTCTCATTGACGATGCAAATTACTCCCAGTTCAATCAATGACAGCAGCGTATTGCGGGCATTAAGGTAGCCAGCGCGGTCGGACATATCTGCTTTAGTAAGCAATGCCTGGGCTACAGGTATGTCATGCCTGTTAAAAAGCCGTTCATAAGTAGACATAAGGTAGCTTTGTCCAATTGAAGCTAGAACCTGTTTAAACTGCGTATTCTTGCGTTCTGAAATCCCCGCTAGTTTCCCCCTTCCTGCAGCTATGGCTCCTGAGGAAACTATTATTATTTCCTTTCCTTGACGATGGAGCTGCGCTATTTGGTCTACTAAACTTGACATAACTTGTACATCAAGATGCTCTGTGCCTGAGGTAAGAAGCCGTGTGCCAAATTTAGCCACTATGCGGTGGTAAGACATTAGTATAAATCTAGCAGTTTCCACTCTTACTGACAACCCATGTTAGAGTGTGGGCATGAGCCGTAAGCCGCGAGCATCCCTGCGGAACATTGTTATATCTTGGGAAAAGAGAATATTGTCGGCAAGATACTCATGCAACTGAAAAGGGAAAATCAACAATTCGTCAAAATGTGCGATGTCTAAAAATCACAGGGTAACAGGTGGAATGAGGTCAAACCTGAGGTGGAATTCTTACCCGTTTTTGCTAGGCGGAGCAAGGTTTACTTCGCTGTAGCCATATTCCTGACTGTCCCCCTTGAATACAAGGTAGTAAACATTGTCCGGTGGGGGTGGTGGTGTTATGGCTTTGGACAATCGTGTTCGTCTGGTTATTATTCCCACCATGCCACAGTGTTTACCTTCCAGAGCTACCCTGACTCGGTCTCCAACGTTGAATCTAAAAGGACTCGCTATGAATTGCCTAGTCATTCTGCCTTGTTGACTATCCCAAGTCGCGGCTATCCATGTACCGCAGACTGTACATATTTCAACAGTAACCTGCTTTTTGTCCAACATGTTTAGAAAATCCTTGCGTAGCTCATCGTGAAGAGGTTGATTGTGCAGCTCATCACGAAGGCGACTGATCTCCTTACGAGTTGGAGACCGTGTCCCCTTCTTGGGATCAGGACAGTATGGATTGGCACAGTCTTTAGTCATGATCTAGCCTCAGTCAATTATAGCACGTCCATCCAAGATCCGAGCCCTAGTCATTAGCCAATCTCACAACTCCAACAAACCGTCAGAATATGCAAACGCAAGGAGCAAGTACTCGACATCAAAAACCTGGAAGTACGCTAGGTCACAAAATGAGTAAATGTATGTTCTCTCAGAAAAATTCGCGCTTTGCTGAAGGCATAAGTATCCCAACGAGAACAGCAAAAACTAGAAGATAATACCAGCCAAAACCACCAAGGGCTCCTGCACTGCAAAAGCAACCAATGACTGCGACTGCCCAGTGTGTCCTTTTCAAGGCAAATATGCCACCAATTATGGATGCTATTCCTAATAACCCCATCACGAGGTCATAAATTGGAATCCCTGCGATAGTCCTTCCGAGCTCCGGTATTGGTATTGGTGAAAGTAGGCTCTGACTGATATACATAATACTGCCCATAAGAGTAAAGCTCCCAACAATGATGTTGAGAACACCAATTGCGACAGGCTTCCATGTCTTTTTAGCCTTAAAGTCGGGGCTCTTTACTTTCTTTTCGATGCTTTCTTCTATATAGCTTTTGACTTCTAGTTCATCGACGTTTCTTACTCCCAACACCTCAAACACCTCATATTCAACTATTGCCCGAATTACGTCTTCAAGTGTCTTATGAGGATTTTCCAAAAGCGGTTCATAATGGATATACTCTTGTTCTCTGGCGGCAGGTCTTAGCCTAGTTTTAATCCGTGAAATTATGAGTTCATTTAGTAAATCATCTTCAGACAATTCTGGCGCTACTCTTTTTGCCTTATTGTAGAGACTGATTTGAGTAAGTACGATACCTTTATAACCACCGAATATGTTAAGCAGGATGTCCTTAATGGAAGCCATCAAAATCTCCTTCGCTGCTAATGGTAAACGATGATACCTCCGAACTCATACCTTTTGTCAAAAGCTAGTTTTCTGTGTTCCTACTTCCTGCTTGAACTCTTCACAGGAGGCTACACCCCATTCCGTCCCAAATTTGACACTTTGTTGAAGTAGTATCTACTCTCTCAGAAAAATCCGCTTATGGTTAAAGTTTCTTAGAGAGTATGGAAAATAAACGCTCAATCCAACTTTCTTTGGGTTCTACAACCGAGTGAGGATCAATCCCAAATAACCATTTATCTGGATTATGTTCACATTCTCTGAGTTTCTCAATCTTAGCAATGTCGTGTTCCCTTTCATGTGCAATGATGATAGGTTCTGCCCAGAATATAGCAGAGTTAACATCCCAAAAATTATGTAAATGTTTATTTAACGTTAGAGAGTATTCTGGAGTTGGGACCCTAACACCGATACAAGGGAAATCTACAAGATACAATCCATCATGTATCTCACCTATTATTCTCCCTTCTGTGCCTCTAGGAACCAAGTATCCAATAGTTCTGACAGGGTATATCACTATAACTTCATCTCCAACTTTCACATGACCTCCTAGTGTTTATTCTTTTACCTACATCCCATATGCTTTACCTCCCAAAGAAGGCTACAGCTTTCTGTGAATCTTTCCCTCCTTTCTTCGGTAGGGAACCAGACAGCTTGCATACCTTCCCTCAAGGTAACAAAAAACCTCCTGGCGGAGGTTTACCGCCTTCCTTTTTCACAGTCTCTGCTGTGACCTATCGCTTCCCTTTCGGGCTGGCTGTGGCACCTTCAAGAAAGACTCAAAGGTTGCCGTGCGGCTCATCGGGCCAGTTCCCTAACCGCAACTCTCGATAGCTCAAAAACTTATTTTATTCGTAAAGTCCTAGAATGATTCTAGCAAGCCATTGGCAAAGTTGTCAAGTTTTTATATTCGTTCACATGACGGTGCGTTTCCTTTGAAGGAAACCTTGTTATCTAGTAGCTAAACATTGCTATACTACAGGAGATGAATCTTTCATGTTTACTACCGTTACTGGAAGCACTGCCTTCCTATGCACAACTGCTGAGGCAAGCAAGCGTTGAAAGGGAAGGCAAGGTGGTGGTGGTGCTTGATGCCGCCAAGCCTTATCTCATAGCTGCTCTTCACGGCGAGCTTGGCTTGCCAGTAATGGTGATAACCGTCCAGCCCGGAGATACCAGGAAATTGTATGAACAACTTCAAGTTTGGTGTTCCCATTCAGCTAATCTGCATTACTTTCCTGAGGTTGATTTCCACCCCTATGAGCCTGTTGCTTCCTATTGCAGCAGTACAATGGTTCAAAGGCTGCAGACATTATCGACGTTAGCGCTTGCGCGGGGTATTGATGAGCCTCCTTTGATAGTAGCTTCATTGCCAGCGGTAATGAGCAGGACTACTGCTAAAGAGGATTTCGTTTCTGCATGCCATGTATTAAACCGGGGCATGACTGCAGACCCCTTAGAGCTTTTGCATAGATGGCAGGGCATGGGCTACGAAATGG
>Ga0315538_1000605_pt1 | contig 22279 bp, 22 predicted proteins | sample SalMarSW160230MG_2_FD_203834 | JGI IMG/M metagenome (GOLD analysis project Ga0315538, IMG submission 203834) | Salt marsh sediment microbial communities from the Plum Island Ecosystem LTER, Massachusetts, United States - Salt Marsh Sediment SW1601-230 ...
AAAGTGTCATATTATCAAATAAACAAGGCACAGGATTTACTTAATGGTAGACCGAGGAAAGTGCTTGACTGGAACACACCGTATGAAGCTTTTGCTGAAAATGTTGCGTTAAAAACTTGAGACCAAGCAAGATTAATTGCGGATATAATTGCCCTTATGACACTTCATAATGTAAAATCTGAAGAAGTCGTCGCGGAAGCACTTGGAGGATTTGGGGTCGCTCAATCAACAATTGATCTAATAAAAAGAACTATGGATGAGAAAATAGCGCTACAGTCAAGAGGATATATGCGGCTTGGGCTAAAAGAAGATGGGCTAACAAGCTTTGAGATTAGTGCAGAAGAAGTAAAAAAGGAGATTGAAGACTTAAAGAATCTATTGAACTGGGTTGAAAGTAATTGTGAGGTTCTTACTTGTAAAGCTGCACTAAACATGAACCGAGAATCCAAAAAGAAACTTGAAGATGTGCTTGGTAGATCATTTATAGATACAGTTTTGATTGCCAGTGAAGAAGGTAATTTGTTGTATTCTGATGATAGAGCATTAAGATCTTTTGCTAATATTGAATTTGGTGTAAAGGGTATCTGGACACAGATTCTATTAATGTATTGTTTGAATAACAGAATTATTGAAAAAGAGGATTATAATAATGGAGTCGTCAAATTGGCTTCTTCCAATTATTACCATACAAGTATTAATGGCGATATCCTAATGGAGGCAGCGAAACAAGCAGGATTGAGACCAGTATACCCTTATGAATCTGTTATATTAATGCTAAGTGGAAATCATTCAGATGAACTTTCTGCATTACATGTAAGCATTGACTTTTTATACCAGTTATATATTAAAGATATTCCCACACAAAAACGTGACTATTTGATAATTAAACTATTAGGAGCATTAATGTCCAGAAGAAATAAGAGACTAATTTTAGGAAAGTTAAGCTACCTTGTCAAACTAAAATTTGCAATAATGCCGTTAGCGAAAGATGATCTCATCCGATTGTTTAAAGCGTGGAGACAAACCCAAATTATTTAAAAAATGTGATTTGGGGCAAAATCTCGACCTTGACTGGACAAATGGAAATGAGGGATGACAATCAGGACAATTTTTCAGATATTTTTTTGAGTTCTGAGTTCTGCGTTGAGTATTTAAAATCTAAAACCAAAGACTCAAAACTTAACACCTCTTATCATATACGGTACTTTAATTTTTGACATTTTTCTATTCGTCAACCTTCAAATTTGGTAATGAAGATAAAGGGACCAAGTCTTGTAAAAAATTTTAAAATTGATAAGCAATAATAATGAAAACTAGAGGTGGCCGATTGTAATAATTGAAATCGGAAATCCCCCTTTTATATTAGATATCAAGAATCAATTTTAAATTCATTTTCATCTTTTGTGACTAAATACTTATTTATAAATTTAATAAAAGAAACTATTATTAAACGCATTGCTAATCTTCGCCTTTCTGTTTTGGAGATCCAGTTGGCAAGGGGTGAACTGTATTTATAATATTTTCCAATCAACCATCTTCCAAGTTTTTTCTTTTTTAAATAACAATCTCTATATCTCCTTAGGATATTAACTTCTGAGGCAAATGGGTTATTATATGCAGCTGTTGCAATAAAGCACGGCATCCATTCTCCTGAAAAGGCTTTTTTTCTAACGGTACCTTCTCCTATCTCATAATCAGGTTCTTCCTTATGAATCATATTTAGTACTTCCTCCAATTCCTCCTCAGGATCAAATCCTTTCCATTTAATGTATTTAAAATTCTTCATTTCTTTCAATACTTCACATCTATTTTTTAAGATAGGCAATTTATTATCGTCTGAAATAAAAACTAACGCGTATTTGAAATAATCATTTGCATTCAAGAAATCATTTCCAGCTGTTTCTTCAGCATCTTTTCTATATTTTATTCTCAAACGATCTGGATCTTCTTCAAAAGTCGATGGGGCTTCTTGTTCCAATCTTTTGTATGAATTACGTCCTCTTAACAATAATTTCTTTCCTTTATTGTTATAATCAGAAGCAATCATATTTTGTGCCTCTTCTACGAGTTGAGGGTCTCCTCCCAATTTAATCACTTTAATAAAGTAGTTTAAAGATTCTTTAGGCTTATCCAAGAAACCTACTGCGAGCCCCTTTATTATTAATGCTTGTATATGACGAGAATCTCTTTCTAATACCTTATTGCAAAATTCTATTGCTTCTTTAAAATTTCCACTTTTTATTGCTGTGTTAGCCAAATCCATCTGTGATGCCATATTTTCCTCAGCCATTTCATCTATTGCTTTCTGAACAACTATATCACTTCCACAATACATACATTTCACAATTTTTTTCTCTGGAGGAACTTGTAGTTCACCACCACAATTTGGACATTTTGCTGGTTTAAATTCCATAGAAACCTTCTTTTTTAATTATTTTATCTATACTTAAAATATACAATAATCCTGATATTTTAAGTATATAACTACTTATAGATAACTTCATGTTTCTCATCATTTCAATTATAACGACCCCCCCCACTCCGTCAACCCTTTTAACAACAAAAAGGGTCAGGATTTTAATTTTCAATTATTGATTTTTTGTTTTTTTATATGAAATTTCTCCATTCTAAGAAGTCCTTGACTATTCCAGTTTTCTTTATTAAGATATTAATAAGATTAAAATCTATGGAGGTGGTAGATGCCCATAATAATTTCTAAAAATGGGAAAAATGCTAAGAGAGTCGAGAGAACAAATTGTAACCTATTAAATTTTTACAGAAAATTTGGGACTTGACTATCCCACACTTATAAGAACAATCAGTACAATTAACTATATATTTGATAATATTATATCATAAGTATATAAGTGGTAGCGTTATTATTCCTCTTGCTTTTCTATATCAAGTAATAAATGCCAAATAGATGACTTGACAATAAATGATATTATGATATTTTTGTATCAAAAGGAGATAATATTGAAAGAAAGTAGTAAAAATTTTAAGGAAAAGATAAAGGAAGAGATGGTAGTAGATTATGCAAATGCTTTGGAGAAAAATTACGGTATAGCTAAGAATTTATTGAGGTTAACTAGTGCAGGAAAAGTTGACATCAAAGATAAAGAAAGACTAGATGAAAAAGATAAAATTTTATTATATATGATTGGAAAATTATATGCAAAAGAAGCTGAACTAGCTGAGAGTGAATATGTCAGCAATAAAGAATTCGCGAATGAATTAGGTATGAATGAAAATTCTATACGCTCGTACTTAAGTCAACTTAAAACTAAAACAGATAAAAAGAAAGATGGAGGGAAAGCATTTCATAGAATATCAATCAATTATGTTGAAAAAATCCTTAAAAAGATTGATAAAAAATTTCCTAAATAGCAATGGAGTAAAATGAATATAGAGGAAAAAATTAATGAGTTAAAAGATAGAATGAACCAATTAGAAGATAGGATTTTAAAATTAGAAGAGATACTTAAAACACAACCTAGCAAGATTGAGAAAAACCTTTCGATTAAAGAATTAATTCTCGAGAAAGATCCACAAGATGATATTCAAAGGACTTTAGTAATTGGTTATTATCTTGAAAAATATGATAGATTGAAATCATTTAATAAGAGTGATATAGAAGAGGGATTTAGAAAAGCTAGAGAACCTGTACCTGATAACATTAATTATAAAGTTATTAGAAATATTAAAAAAGGTCATTTGATGGAAACGAGAGAAAAGAAAGATAAACTTAAAACATGGTGTTTGACAAATACCGGAGAAAAAATCATTGAAGATGGGTTTAAAAATGAATGAGGAAGTGAGTTTAGAAGGCTTAGTTAATGATTTTGAAAGTTTAGATTTGAAAGATTATCCAGACTTTTACAAGTATAAAAAGATATTGGGTAAAGCATTGTGGGTATTATGGGTCGTAAAAGAAGCATTAGATATTCGGATGCTTACTTCTGAGCGAATTGCGGAGATAATTTTACAAGTTATGGAAGAATCAATTGAACCAAGGCAAATCACGAATTCTCTTAATCCTGCAAAAGGCAAAGTACATATTCATAAGAAAGATAGTGGTTCATATTATGAAATTATGAAAAAAGGAAAAGATTATTTAAAATCTCAGATAAAGGAAGGTATGATAAACTTACTTTATTTTGAACCAGGTAAAGAATTTACTGATAAGAGAGAATTATCAGAAAAGATACTGCAAAATTTAGAGGGAGAATTGGGAATTGTAGATCCTTATTGCGGAATAAGGACACTTGATATCTTGTCAAACATAAGTAATGATGTAGTGAAGTTTTTAACAAAGATAGAAAATCTTAATAAAGATAAAGAAAGATTTCTAAGAGAACTTAGAGATTTTAATTCTGAGCACCTAAATTTTGAATTTCGAGATTATACCAATAGAGATATCCATGATAGGTACATTATATCACGTGATAATTTAGTTCTTCTAGGACATAGTATTAAAGATTTAGGTGGGAAGGAGTCGTTTGCTGTAATACTAAGTAAAGAAGAGAATGTAAATGTATACGATGCAATGATTGAGAATTTTAATAGAAGATGGAGATCCTCTTCAAAATTATGAATTGTATAAATGGTTAAAAAAGTGCCAGGTCTTCTTTGAAAAGTGTCAAGGGGTTGAGTTTATTGGGTTCGTAGTGCGTATTTGGGGTCAAATCTCGAAACTTGACAAGTCGAAAGGGGACAGGGATTGGTATCATATCATCTTTAGCAAACAGTCTTGACTATTCCAGATTTTTATGCTAAAATAATATTAATAAATGAATTCAGATTACAAGAGGTGATGTAGAATACTATGGGGTCGGTGCTTGACATTTGACAGTAGCAGATTTTGGAATTGGAGTTTGAAATAATGATTTATGGGGTATAGGGGAGAGGAGGAATAGAAAGTCCGAAGTAATTTTAACTTCAGTATTCAGGATATAGAAGGAGTAATGATGCTTTATTGGAAAGTGGGAATGGATAATGTCAAAATTCGAATCTTCCTGCTGAGAATTCATTAATAATTTACACTTGATTGCATCATGCAGTAAGGAATAAAAAATGCGAACTCATATACGGTTAATAACGTAATTTATCTATAAGTAAGTGAGAAAAAAATTTGAGTCTCTTTTTTTAAGTTTACATCTATCAGATTACTTGTTACTGTTGACATATTTATTTCAAATCTTCTCAAAAAAACTCCCACACCCGCGGTTAAAAAAAGTTGGTCCCAGTCTGAATAATCTGCATGATAAGGATAAGGATCAATGTAAAATCCAGAACGGAGTGTATATGTTGGATTCAGAATATATTCAATGCCATAATGAAGTTTCCATGAGTCATGTGGGTCATAACGCTCATAATAATTATAATCCTCTTCGGTACTAAAAGAAATACCACTCCATCTAATGAATTCAACAGAGCTATTTAACGTTAAATTCCTGCTTATTTGAAATATCAATCCACCATAAATAGTAAATGGTAGAGTTTCCTCTTCATTTATATTGACCTGGTATGAAACAACTGAGTCATAATTAGTGTATGTCGCTATATATCCGCCTTTAAGGAAACCCTTTTTAAATGACATTCCCATGACAATGTAATCTTTTGGGCTAAATTTAATTCCAAAACAGGGTTCAAGTCCGAATAGATTTCCGGTAGTTATTCTATTATCTCTTGAGTTATCTCTGTATTCAAATCCTAATTTATACCTTTCATATATAAACGGTAGATTTATTCCAAGAGATAGATTGTCATTTACTTTCCAACCGATTATTCCATTTATCGAATGAACCCTCTTTGATTCAATATAACGAAAGTACTTCCCAGTTCCAGTAGGATGCTGTGAAGTTCTCTCTTCCATCCAATCGGAAATATGCTCCATTCTATATGGTATTGTAGTGGTAATCCCAGTTGAAAAGAATTCATTCAACGGAAATGCAAAACCAAGTAAATATGGCATAACTTCTGATTCCGTGAACCAAGGAGTTGTATCGCCAAGAATCCTCGAATATAATTCTCCTTTTGTATACTGAAAACCTATAGAGTAATTTAACTTGGTTATATTAACGATAGTGGCAGGATTGTAGGAGGAATGTTCAATCTCTCCGTTGAAACAAAGTGATGCTCCACCTAGACCTGCCGTTATTGCACCGAAATCGTTTTGCAAATACGGAAGAAATACAGACATAATCAATAAACTATAGACTCCCATTGTTTTATGAAAATACGTGTTTATAAACTAAATGTCAACCTCTGATCTAATACTATGGGGTCGGTGCTTCTTTGAAAAGTGTCAATGGGTTAGGTTAATTTACACATATATGTCCGGGACATATATGTGTATTTGGCAATGTATTTGGGGTCAAATCTCAACACTTGACAATTTCCAATAATTTATTTCTATCAGTCTTTTGATTTTCACATTTGAAAAGGTATTCATTTCCTAACTGTACCACCATCTCTCTGAACTTTCCCAGTGCAAAAAAACGATGCTATTGACAATTTATGGAAGGTTAATTAAGATTATATAGGATATATAGAATATAAAAAGGATATATAGTATCATGAAATTTATTAATAATTATTGTAATTTTATTATTTGTGTTTTTCTTTTCTTTTCTTCGTGTGCATCTGAAAAGAAAATAGCAGGATACACCGCAGTAGATCAGGAATCGTCATCACAAAGAAAATTATATTATGGACCATATTTTGGTACACCTCCTTCTCCATTAAATCTGGAAGAAATTAAAGTGGATATGCCACCATATCCAGAAGAAGCCAAGAAATCAGGTATTGAAGGAACTGTACCTCTTGAATTGTGGATAGATGAAAAAGGAAGAGTAAGAAAAGTAATACTTATTGAATCTCTATATCCTGTACTTGATTCGTTAGCAATAGAAATGGTATGGCAGTTGAGATTTAGTCCTGCAAAGAAGTTAAATACACCCGTAGCAGTTAGGCTATTCTTTCCCTTTACATTCACCCTTGAGGATTGGTAAGATTGACTGATATAAGGGGACGGTGCTCCTAGTTGAATAGCTTCACATTCCACCCCAATGTAATAGTGTTGCATGGGAAATAACAGGGTCAGACCTGGAAATGTGAAAAGGTTGACGTTTTGTGCAGAGCGGTTGATAAAAAATCTATTTTAGGGACGATAGGTTGAGTTTACGCTTTCCTAAGCAACATTTAACATAACTCTCCTAACTGTACCACCAATCGCCTGAACTTTCCCGGGAATTATATACACTCTCCTTGACATTAATATGGAAATATAATACACTTGGAATGATGTTCGAAAATATGGGGTTAGTTAAATTTCGTAATTGTAAATACAAATGGATAAAATAGCTCAAAATTGGTTGGTAATAGGTGTTGTACAGAATTGGGAAACAGCTTTATCTCAACCTGTTCCTCTTTGGGGATTAAAAACACGATATCAGGCAGAATTTCAGACATTGAATATCGGAGATATGCTATGGTTTTATGCAACCGCTCCAGTAAAAGGTATCATTGGTCTTGGAGTAATTAAAGATAAGTATACCGATAACATGAATCTGGTTTGGGATGAAGAATTAAAGCAAAAAGAAGTAATATGGCCACTACGTTTTAGAATACATGTTTTAAAAATGATAAGTAGAAATCAATGGAAAACAGATTGCATTAAAATAAATGATTTTAATCTCATCTGGCAGATAGGTTTCCAATTACTACAAGATGAACACGTATCAATGTTAATTGAAAGATCAAAATTACTTTTTAATGGAGTATCAGAAAGAGATTTATTCTCAGGTGCAACAATTACTGAGACTTTAAAGGTACGTGAAAAAGCACCAAGTTATATTGCACCAGAGAAAGTAGGGGTGCCAATTCATAGAGATTTACAATTACAAATAGCTGAAATTGGGAAATTGCAGTATTATCATACTCAAATTGAGTATCCGATTGAATTAACAGGTGAAAACAAAAGTCTGGATGTTGTTTGGAAAAGAGAGATATCCGGAGTCCCAACACTCGCATTTGAAGTAGAATTATCAGGGGGAATTGAGAAAGCAATAACTCGTTTAAAGTTCGCATATTCACGATGGAATTCAAGACCTAGAATCGTAGTACCTAAAGATTTTTCAAAGAAGGTACATAATGTATTAGCAACTGAAGATAGAGACTTTGCAAAGGAGTTTAGAATGTATGAAACAAAACAAATTATCGAATTATTGAATAAAAAAAGAGAACTCAAAACCCTTGAACAAAATTTAGGAATTTATTAAAATTGATAAAATCAACACTTACTAAAGCATTTAGAGGAGATTTGTGATGGAAAGAGATGAAGATCTTTTAATTTCGTTGATTAATTTTTTACTTGCTCATGGCTATCCTAAGGATTCATTAGCAATGGAATGGCCTATTGGTGGGAAATACCGTGTTGACTTAGCTGTCATAGATCCAGATACTAACAAAGCTGTTGCTTTGTTTGAGTTAAAAAGAAAGGAAACTGAAGAGTCTTTATCGATGGCTTACAAGCAACTTTTATCTTATTCGAAGGCGTTAGGAGTTGAAACGGTCCCTTTATACGCAGTATTTGGTAAAAAGGGCGATCCCCCTTTTAACATATACTATTTACAGAAAGAAAAAACTAAGGAACGCGACCTCCAACCATACCAGGTTAAAAAAGTACCCGATTTTTCAATTTTCAAAAGCAGTAAAGTCAGACAGGCAATTTCTCAAACTGCAGCTAAGCGCGCAACTGTTTTTAACTGGTTTCAGTTTGTTTGTTGGATCATGGCACTAATTGTTGCGGTTTTATTGGCACTAAATTTTTTGAAAAAATTGGAAATTAGCCCTGAACAACTTACTTTAATTTGTGTGATAGTTGCACTAATAATTACCCCCTTTGCTAGTGAATTAAAAATATTAGGAATTGAGTTTAAAAGATTGACAGAAAGAAAAAATAGTGACAAGTAACCATGCCAAAAAATGCACCTGAATCTAAAATCAAAGAACTATGCAAATATATATTGGAGAAAAAGAGAACTTCAAATATTAGAATATTTATTTATGATAATATTAAATATACACCAAATAAACTTCCCGTTCCAGAAAAATACGATGACCATTGGTTATATCTATATGGTTATAATAAGAACACGGGATTGGATGATCTGGATAAAATACAGAAATAATAAATATATAATGAATTTATATAACACTTAACCAGGAAATTAATGAAAAATAAAATAAATAAAAAAAAGAAAATTATAGATGAATATAAAGATTTAAGCAAAAATATGAGGCACTATGGAAATATAGAATTTGCTGCAATCACAGTTTTAGTTACTATTACAACTGGACTTCTTATTGCATTTTTCACCTTTGATTCATCTCAATCTAATTTAATACATTGTATAAGATTTATATTAATCCCAATAGCTGGAATGTTTACCGCCATAGTTTTTGGGGTAATTTTAAGAAGTGCAATATATGTTTGGGATCTATTATTTAATCGCGCCGTAAAACTAGAAGAGTCTGAGGAGAATGATTTAGAATACAAACAATATTCTAATATAAAAAATTCAAAATTTTTTGAATATCGACCTACAAAACAACTTAGCATGTTATTTTGTTGTGGTATCTTTTTTTTCTGGGCTTTTGTGATGTTTATAAAAATTATTGAAATATGTTTAAATTTTTATTGATGGAATGATAAAGAAGAAAAATAGGGTTAAAATAAATTTAAATGAGTTCTAAAGGGAAAATGAGTCGTTGGAAAAAAGCTATATCTATTATTCTAGTGGGAGGTTGGATCTTTTTTTTAGTTTCTGGCTCCTGGCAAAGTCCTGAAACAATGGGATTATTTGCTTGGGTAACTTTTGGTATAATTTGTTTTATAATTTTTATATTAGCCATAAAAGATGAATAAATAGACTTGAATAAAATATACAAAATAGCAGGGTCAAACCTTGAAATGTGAAAAGGTTGACGTTTTGTGTGTATTTGGGGTCAAATCTCAACACTTGACAATTTCCAATAATTTATTTCTATCAGTCTTTTGATTTTCACATTCGAAAAAGTATTCATTTCCTAACTGTACCACCATGTGCCTGAATTTTCCCGTCCCCCCTCTAGGAAGTCCTTGACTATTCCTTTTTTATATGATAAAATAAATATAGAAAGGTCGTCGCTTTACGATTTGAGGTAATTTCGTAATTTTAAAAATGATATAAAAAGGAGGGAAAAAATGAATAAGACAAATAAAAAAGATGATAAGAGCTCATGGGCTATTGGTGGAACAACACTTATAGGTATTGGTGTTGGATTCGTTTTCCTTCGGACATCAGCCCTATTATTTGTTGCATCTATATTAATAGGAATAGGCCTGGGTCTTGTAATAGCTTCCATAATTTCAAGCAAAAAAAGTTGAAAGCAGGACTTAATATCTAACCTTCTTCTTCTGAGGGGAAAGATAAAATCGGTCATTGATAGGCGCTATCAGTTGCGAGGGAGGAGGTCAGACACAGAAATAAGATATAACATTTTCATAGTTCCTTTTCGTTTCAGAAAATCGGGACAGCTCCCAATTTTTAGATAAATCCTCCACCTGATCAACCCTAAAAATCTTGACATGTTCATAAATAGCAAATGGGGTTAGGCCGACCCCACGGGGTCAGGCTGGAAAATGGCAATAACTCCAGAATGATAAACCCTAAAACACTTGACTTTCGCGTGAGTTTTTTTAATATCCCACAACACAACGGAGGAAAAGGTGCTCAAAAATCGTTGGTTTTTAGTAGTGTTTTTTATATTCTTCTGGCAGGCTTTTGTTTTAGCAAAAGAGAGCTCTATCCCGGTTATCAATGCCATTCATACAGAAGAAAGGATAATTATTGATGGTCATTTGAATGAATCTGTATGGCAAGGAGAAGGATACTCGGCACTTATTCAGAAAGAACCCATAGAAGGTGCTGAACCAACCGTAAAAACAAGCGTTTTATTTGTATATAATGAAGAGGGAATTTTTGTTGCAGCACGATGTTATTCTTCTGATACCATTTCTATTATTGGAGGGATTGCCAGAAGAGATGAAATGGTTCAGTCTGATTGGTTCTGGTTCTGGGTTGATCCTAATAAGGATGGGACTAATGGGTTTGGTTTTGCTGTGAATCCTGATGGTTCGATTATTGATAGGAAACTTTACCAGGATATTTATTTTGATGATACCTGGGATGGAATTTGGGAAGCTGCCACAAAAAAAAAATAAAGACTATTGGACGGTAGAAATGTTTATTCCATTCACCCAACTTCGGTTTGAAAAAAAAGAAGAATACGTAATGGGAATTAATTTTAAACATTATATTATTAACAATGCTGAAGAAGACTATTTTGTTATGGTACCTAAAAGAGAAACCGGTTTTGTTTCCAGATTTGGCATTCTTACAGGAATCAAAGGCATTGAACCTCCATCACGATTTCAAATTATTCCATATATTATGGGAAAAGCTAATTATATATCGGAAGATAAAGATAGTCCCTTTTATGATGATAATAAATATATGGAGAATGTTGGGGTTGACTTAAAATATGGATTAACAGGAAATTTGACCTTAGATTTGACCTTGAATCCTGATTTTGGCCAGGTAGAAGTAGACCCGGCTCAAATTAATCTTTCTGCATTTGAAACTTATTATTCTGAAAAAAGAACATTTTTTATTGAAGGTTCGGATATTTTCTATTTTGGAAACAATCCAGCCGGAGGTGTTTGGGGATGTAACTGGGCTGAGCCAGAAATTTTCTACAGCAGAAGGATTGGAAGAGAACCAAAAGGGGATGTTTCTCATGAAGGATTTGTAGACAAGCCGGAGCAGACAACTATTTTGGGAGCTGCAAAACTAAGCGGTCGGATAGGGAATTGGTCGATTGGTGGCATTAGCGCCATAACGGATCGAGAATTTGCAAGAATCGATTCTTTGGGGATACAATTCGAAGAGGAAGTAGAACCTCGTTCTTACTATGGAATTTTAAGAAGCAGTAAAGAATTCCATAAAGGAAATCAGGGGTTGGGGTTTATTATGACAGGGGTTAAGAGAGATTCAAGAACTCAGGATCTAAAACAGATTTACAACCACAATGCTATGGTTTTCGGAATGGATGGATGGTCGTTCCTGAATAAAGAAAGGGAATGGGCATTCATGGGAAAGTGTGCTTATTCGTATGTCGACGGGATAAAAGAAAGAATTCTGAACTTACAGCAAGAGTCAGCGCATTATTATCAAAGGCCTGATTTTAACTACGATTCTCTGGATTCTAACCGAACGTCGTTGTCCGGGTTTATGACGCGGTTTGGTCTAAAGAAGACAAAAGGAAATTTTAGTTTTCAGACAGCGCTGGGAGTTATTTCTCCTGGTTTCGAAACAAATGATGTAGGATTTACTTGGATTACAAATCTGATTAATATGCATGTTGTAGGAGGATATACCTGGTTTCAGCCCACAAAATGGTTCAGAAGTGCCAGTCTTTCATTAATGACCTCAAGAAATTATGACTTCGACAGGAATGAATTGTTTCAACAATATTATGTTACAGGAAATATGACTCTTCTCAATTACTGGAGCATTACTTCGTCGCTCCAAGTTACACCAGATGGATTAGATCTATATGATACACGAGGAGGTCCAGCCACTGCATATCACGGATATAAGGACATTTATTTTGAAATCGGCTCAGACCAGAGAAAAAAAGTTAGAGTAAACGGAGGCATGGGTTATAATATGGTTAATGATGGAGGATATGATAGAAGTTACAGTCTTGATTTTATTTACAACCCTTCCCCGTCCATAAAGTTTACGCTTTCTGCTAACCTTAGTGAAATGCTTACACATCAGCAATGGGTGGATAACATTCAGGATTCCTCAGCAGTTTCTACTTATTACACAAATTATATATTTTCAGATTTAGACCAAAAAGTAAGATCAGGCACAATCCGACTTGATTGGGGATTCAATCCTGAACTATCATTACAAACGTATATCCAACCTTATATTGTAGTAGGTCATTATTCTAACTTTAAGAAATTAATTGAAGGTGGTACCTATAATTTCGAAACATATGATTATCAAGAGTCTAATCCGGATTTTAATGTTAAATCTTTTAAGTCGAATATTGTACTACGTTGGGAATATCGTCCCGGCTCTTTGATCTATTTGGTGTGGACACATAACCGCAAGAATTATGACCGACCCGGAGTTTTTAATTTAAAAGATGATGTTCAGTCCCTTTTAGGTGAAGATGCTGACAACATATTCCTGCTTAAATTAACTTATTTATTCACTGTCTATTAAAATGAAGAGGTAATATATCAATGTGTTTTTTCTGATATATAGAAGTATCAATAAAGGAGTGCCGTTGGTAATAAAATGAAACTAAATTGCTAGTGGTTCGTAGAAAATAATAGAATAAGTTATAAAAAGGAGATCATAAATGATTATACAAAGCACTAAAATTTCAAACCAAATCAAAGATTTGGTGAAATCTTGTGGAGGTGAAAAATGATATCTAAACATTCGATTTTTGTATGTACATCAATTATACTGTGTTTAATTGTACCGATCAAAGCCGAACAAAATATGACCGACCCTTATCGTATTTTGGAGAAGCACTTTGAGGTGATCGGTGGATCAGATAAAGTAAAGAATCAAAAAACAACCTATAGAGAAGGAACAATCTCTATTGAAGGTGCCAGACTTCAGGGAACATACAAACAGTGGACAGAAAAGCCACTTCGGATGAGACAGGAGGTGGATTTAACAGTAGTTAAGATTGTAGCGGGCGACAATGGTGAATTTAGCTGGAGTATTGACGCTAATGGGAAATTACAAATTCAAAAGGATGAAAATACCATAAAAGAAAGAAAGGGGTAATAGCAGGGGTAATAGGGTCAGACCTTGAAATGTGAAAAGGTTGACGTTTTAGCAACTTCGTTGTAGTTGATTTGTTTATTTGTTTATTGGTAAGCAATATTCCTTCACCTTCCCCAGGTTCTTGACATTAATCATTAATTTTAATAAAATTCATATATTGAGTTACCCGGAAAGATTAAAATTAGTTTATATGGCTTTAATTGAAATATTTGTTATTTGTAGTATTACACATAAACTATGTTGGCGCAATAAATGAAAAAATATCCTTCAGAAAATATAATCATTATCTGTAAGCATTTCCTAGATGGTTTAAAAGACATACTTGGGAAGAAATTATTCGGTGTTTACATTTATGGGGGTGCTGCCTTTCCAGATTCGTTTCCTACAGGTGATATCGATTTTCATGTGATTCTAAGAGAAACGCTTACAGAGAGTGAGAGTTTAGCGATCGATGACCTACATAAATTCCTCGCCTATAATTTTCCTCCTTTAGGTGTAGGAATGGATGGATACTATATTCTTCTGGAGGATGCCCGTCAGAAATCGCCACCTAAGAGCCAAATGTGGACCGGTGCAACTGATAATTCATGGGCACTTCACTGCGAACATATCAGAGCGGGTCGTTGCATCATACTTTATGGTCCCGATCCCAAACAGGTGTATCCGTCTATGATGTGGCCAGAGCTTGAGAGTGCGTTGCGAGGTGAATTAGATTATGTGGAAAAACATCTCAGGGACTACCCCCACTACTGCATTCTCAACCTGTGCCGACTTATGTACAGCTTCGAAACGAAAGATGTAGTTATCTCAAAAGCAGAAGCAGCAGAATGGGCTTACAATGCTTTTCCCGAGTGGAGATACCATATTGAACTTGCAAAGAAATCGTACGCCCGGCAGGCAATACCGCAGGACAGGCAGTTCATGCTATCGGAGGTGAAAGAACTTTTCCAGTTCGCATGCGAGTATATCCGCAAAAGCCATTGACAATATGAAGTAAATTACTTATTATAAGTTTGAAGGAGGCAAAAAGTGGGTAAAAAACTCGAAAAGGAATTTAAATATTACTTAGAACATCAAGATGAATTAGTTAAGAAATATAAGGGTAAATATATAGTAATAAAGAATTGTGAAGTTATAGGTAACTATGATAATGAAATTGAGGCTATCACGGAAACTTCAAAAGACCATAAGTTAGGTACATTCTTGGTTCAGAAATGTGAACCTGGGAGTGAGAGTTACACTCAAACTTATCACTCAAGAGTTGCGTTTACATAAATAAGTCGAATGCATCCAGCACCAAGAAGTTTTACTTTATCATTTAATAAAATTGTAAATGTGTTAATAACACCGGTTGGAATCTCAAAAGGTTTTGATCCTACTAAAATAATAAAAACCCCACCACTTGAAAAATTTAATGCAATTTGGGATACTGGTGCAACAAATACAGTTATCTCACAAAGAGTAATTAAAAAATGTAAGTTAGAACCTATTGGTATAGTTCAAGTACATACTGCCGGAGGTACTAAATTATCTGAAGTCTTCCTTGTTAATATTGTGCTTCCGCAAGGGGTAGGTATTCCATATTTGAAAGTTACTGAAGGAGATTTACCTACCAATACTGATGTTTTAATAGGAATGGATATAATTACAACAGGTGACTTTGTTATAACTAATAAAAATTGGAGAACTACCTTCTCATTCAGAATACCTTCCATTGAATATATAGAGTTTATAAATGAAAAAACAATAAATGCTAAACCTCCGGTAAAAAGATCTACTCCAAAAGTCGGAAGAAATGATCCTTGTCCATGTGGGAGTGGAAAGAAATATAAAGATTGCTGTGGTAAAAAATTATAAAAACAAATAAATGGGGAAACGGGGACGATAGGTTTTCAATAGAATAAAGGAAAAATAGAGGGATTTAAAAAAGTGCCAGGTCTTCTTTGAAAAATAATAAAATATGGGGTCGATCTTAAAAATTGATAAATAAGTTTAAATATAGTGGAAGAGAGAATTGAGAAGAAGATGTCCAATGTTTAGATTTGATCCCTATAATACTTATAATACGCCAGATTCCAACCTAACTCACTCTATCTATAATTTAAGTCACATCAGTATTTCCTTTTGCTCCTCCTTTTGGAAATATAAGAGTTACAATAACCGTAATAAGAATTGAGATTACAAAACTTGCAATACGTACAGTCAATATTTCATCAAGACCCGTTACTATCCAGATGATCGTTACTACAGGTCCAACAACTAGAGCTGTTAACGTACCATTCTTACCAAAACGTTTCCACCATAATGATAATGTAATCGCAGGTGCAAACGCAGCTGCGAGGCCTGACCATCCATAGGAGACCAAGGTGTAAACGACCCGTTCCGAAGACACAGCAAACAAGAAAGCAAAGATACCTGTTATGAGGGTTACAAATCGTGATAACTTCAGGGCTACTCTCTTCGGTATCCTCCCTTTTTTAATAACTCCGGAATATAGATCTTCCACAATTGAAGAACTTGCAATTACCAACTGTGAATCGGCAGTAGACATCATACCAGCAATCGCACCGGCTAACAAAATACCACCTAAGAAAGGAGGGACAAGATGCATAACAGTCCACGGCAATATTTGTTCAGCGTCAGCAACAACAGAAGGTCCAAAAAGAGATAAAGCTACAAGTCCAAGAAGCCACGCTCCGAATGTTGTGAGAATACTCCATATAATAGCTATCACCATTGCCTGTTTACGTTCTCTCTCATTTCTTATGGCCATTTGTCTTATAACAAAATGTGGTTCTCCCCCAAGATAACCAAACATCCAGCTCATATGGATACCTATAAGAAGGCCAGCTGAGATACCAGTTTTACCCCCAAACCATGATGTAGCCATTGGGTTAACCATTTGTTGCAATGCCTGTCCTAAAGATATATCCATCATCGATAGCCCAATAATCGGAACTACTACCAGAGTAATTACCATAAGGATTGCCTGTATAACATCTGTCCATACAACAGATAGAAAACCCCCTGCCATACAATATGCAATAACGATAACAGCGGTTATTATCATACCTGGCATTACCGGTATATTGAAAGTACGCGCAAGTATTTTACCACCTCCAGCGAACTGTGCAGAGACATAAGCGATAAAGAACACAAAACAAATAATTGCACCTATAACTCGTATCGCCTTTTCTCCCTCTATATGCTTCTTCGATAGATAGTCAACAACAGTCACCGCGTCGTATTTTTCTCTTTCTTCCCTGAGTCTTCTAGAATAGAATACCCATTGGATTACTGAGCCGATGAAGCAACCGAGGGGTACCCATAATGCTGATACACCCAATGTGTATGCTAGGGCTGGAACACTCAGCATCAACCAGGCAGACATATCAGTGGAGCGTTCCGAGAGAGCCAGCGCCCAACCGGGTAATTTTCCCCCTCCTATATAGTAATCTTTGTCAGTCTTTGTGTAGCGAGCTACGAATATCCCAATTCCTAAAACAACTACCAGATATATGATAAAGGCTGTCAACATTTTAGAGGTTGTTGCCTGTTATATCATTTTTAATATATTTCATTTAACGCTTTTTCATATCCTCTTTAATCAAATTCATCCATCCTTCGCTAATAGTTGTTTCTGGTCCCTCATCAGCATATTTGCAAGCTAAGTATTTGAATAAATTACGGGCAGCAGATTCAGCTTCGAGTGCACGTCCACCGCAATAATTGGTCAGGAAATCCTGAGCCAGTGTCGGGTCTTTTTTGTACAAATCAACCGCCATTTTCTCAATGTAAGATTGCATGGTGAATTGCTTATCCTCTATGCTGCCAAATGCTGAATGTATATCTTTAATCATATCTTTGTATCTAAGACATGAGAAGGTTTCCAAGACCTGAAAAAGCCAATAAGCGGAGTTATCCGAAAACTCATTAAAGTTACCCTGTTTCCAGGGTGCTGGCACATCCGTAATCCCCACATAGAATGGCACATAACATGTAGTGCTTGGACAGTCTAACCCAAACCATACACATCCTCCTATCCAATTTGGAAGCTTTGGCCTCGCTTGTGCGACCCAGCTATACGCAGTATTTCTAGAACAGATAGTACGTTCGCCAATGATAGGCAACCAACCCTTCTCTTCCGAAAGACCTTTAATGTTTGGTGTTTCCGGGCAGCCAAATGGACCTGCAACAATCCCTTTTGTTCTGTCGTATGGTGTACCTTCTAGGTAATCTCTCCAGACGTTATTAAGCCACCACTCAACAGATATTTTCTTCTCAGGCTTAACTGAAAATGGAAATTCCACAGCATCCGGATTCCAATCTTTGGAAGGACAGAGAAGGCTGTAAATTCTCCATTCGCGTATTGTATTAGCTCTATCGACATCCCCACTGTAAACTTTCCAAAAATTAAAAGGACCATCTCTCTCAGGGTCATAAAGACCACATTCTTTAGCATGATTGATTAGGTTCGGTGAAGCCATATACCAGTCTGGTTTATTAAGATCTATTGTTCCTATTTTGAATCTCATTGTGTGTGGACAAACATGGTCATCTGGCACTCTTTGAGCTACCCATTGTCTTGAGTATCCGGGTATCTCCATTATCCAGGCTTCATCAGGGTCTATTATCGTATAAGCTTCTCCAGTACCATCAAGTCCATACTCTTCGATAAGTTTACCTAATTTTTCGATATACTCTCGAGCGGTCTTGGCACGCTGTAAACCTAATGCTGGAGCATGCATCCAATCTAATAAAGCCTCTTCTTCTGTCAATTCGTAGGCTTCTTCACGGGTTTCACATGTGTTTTCACCAAAGAAAACCTGGTATTCATTTGCAAAAGGCACCTCAATGAGAAAATAGGAATATGTCTCATTTACCTGTGGTACCTCTCCGAATGATGCATGCTCATAACCACCAGGAATGCCGAGATAATCCATACGATATACATCACCGGGTTCATGTTTCTCGCCAGGTACTACCGTTAAGGTGAAATCACATCTACCATCACAGGTGTGCCCTGCCATTGTATATTTTTCAACTGTAGCTTTTTTCCCAGCACAGAAAGAAGTACAGCCACTAAAAAGTGAAGATTCTTTAAAGCTAGATGTCTCTGTAGAAGCAAACGCATAGTTCACAGTAATCAGGCACGCTAACAACATCGCTAACACATAAAATAATGGGCGCTTGTTCATAAAACCTCCTTTTTAAGTTATTTTATATTTTAACATCCAATGATTCATCATTACTTTACCATATATCTGGAGAATAAAAAGGATGGATGAATAACATTATACCACATTTGATATTTTATAGTAGATTTTATATCTTTTGTCAAGGTATTTTTTATTAAATGTTAGATAAATTTCAAAAGTGGACTATTTAAATTTTAAAAGTGGATTAAGTTCAGGTCACTGTTTTTGGCTCTTTGTACATCAATGAGTTTACCTTCACACCAGAATCTTACTTCAGAGACAGTTTTGTTTAAGGGATAAATACGTAAATTCACGGTTTGATAAGGAACAGAATGTTTAACCTTGAATTCCAAATTGTTGATAGAGACTCTTCTATAAGCATCAATAGTTCTAGCTGCTCTTAGACAAAAGATATCTTTTGTGGATTTAAAAGGAGGTTTTATAGTAAACTCTCTAAACAAAGACTGATTTTCTTTTAATGCTCTTTGTAATCTAATAGAAGGGATTTCACCAGTAGTTGAGTGAACCCATTGATAGTTAAAATCTAGCCCGGTCTTTGACTTTATGACATTTTCTTCTCTCACATTACTTCAGCCTTTGGGCAAAGGGGTCATATCTTAGTGGGCAATGGGGCAATGGGGTAAAATCTCAACACTTGACAATTTCCAAAGATACCAATGTAGGAAATGGGAACAAATGTGCACGGGGTCGATAGGTTTTGTCAAGACTTTTCTAAGCCTTTCTCTAGTTAGCTTTAAATGGTCTTGACTATTTATGGGAAATTAATTAAAATTTTATAGTATCAAAAAAAGGAATCTTTGAGAGATTTAAAGATTATATACGCCCAATTGGAAAGTTAGGCGTTAATGAAGCTATACATCCAGCAACTAAAGAAAGATTCGAAAACCCAGATATTGATTATGAACCAGAAAATTTAAAGGAGTACTTAGAATCAGAAGAATGCAAAATCGCAACAGTTAAAAACTGGCATTAGTTCTACAAATATTAAAAATAACGAGGAGGAAAATGATGTCATTTATAGGAAAGTTTGAGTATGTAGCTCTCATTGGTATGTTAGCGGTTTTTGGGATATTGCTCATGGCTTCAATCAGTTTTCCGCAAGGTAATGCCTGGACAACGAAAGCCAACATGCTAACAGCAAGGACTGGTCCTTCCACCTGCGCTGTGAATGGGAAGATTTATGCCATTGGTGGTGTGAAAGATGCGAACAGCTCAACTATTTTGACAGTTGAAGAATACGATCCCGCGACGGACACCTGGACAACCAAAACAGACATGCAAACACCAAGAAGTTGGTTAGCCACCTGCGCTGTGAATGGGAAGATTTATGCCATTGGTGGTGGACGAAGTGTGCTGGGAGTAGGTCTTTCGACTGTGGAAGAGTACGACCCTGTGTCGGATACCTGGACAACCAAAATCGACATGCCAACTGCAAGGTTTGTTCTTTCCGCCAGCGCTGTTAATGGAAAAATCTATGCAATTGGGGGAAAACCGAGGCATAGTGCAGCACCTCTTTCAACTGTGGAAGAGTACGACCCAACGACGGACACCTGGACAACCAAAACCGATATGAAAACGGCAAGATTTAGTCTTTCCACCTGCGTGGTAAATGGGAAAATCTATGCCATTGGGGGAGATCCTGGTTCTTCTGAAGATACTTACGTGGGACTCGCAACTGTGGAAGAATATGACCCCGCTACTGACACCTGGACAACCAAAACCGACATGCTAACCGCAAGAGGGTATTTATCCGCCAGCGCTGTAAATGGGAAGATTTATGCCATTGGGGGTGGATTAACTTTGGGAACCGCAGGTCTTTTGACTGTTGAAGAGTACGATCCTGTGTCGGATACCTGGACAACCAAAATCGACATGCCAACCGCAAGATTTTTTTTGTCTACCAGCGCAGTTAATGATAAGATCTATGCAATTGGGGGATCGGTGAAAGCTTGGCCTTCCTGGCAGGCTTGTTCAACGCTGGAAGAATATACCCTTTATCACAGGAGTAGAAAGCAACTCTTTGGAACAGAGGATTGAGGGACAGAGGTTGTAAACTTGTAAACTATGTCTTTGTTACTTATCCTTTATCTCGATGCTTGACCTTAATGGAATAGATAGTCATTCCATCCCAGAGTAATAGCGTTGCATTACACCCTAATGAAATAGTTGTACATTACATCATACAGTAATAGCTACGCATTACATATGACAAGTGTGGCAAGCGGGACAGGTGGGGCAGGCCCCATGTGGAATAGTTCCACATTCCATCCCAGAGTAATAGCGTTGCATTACACGGGACAAGTGGGGTAAACTTTTTGACATTTTTCTTTCTAAAGAGTTAGGGAATAGGGGAGAGTGGTTCTAACTACCCATTTATGTCCGTAACATATTTGGGTAATTTGGGAAATGTAAATTTATATATACTCCCAACTTCCTAACCTTACATTTTCGTCTGTAACAAAAGTGTAAGTACCCTGTGCTTGGGTTTTCCCGAGAACTTTAGTTCTCTTGCTTGACATAGGTGCCAATTATATACATAATTTAAAATGATGACAAGGAGGTTTTCAGTGAAGAGGGGAAAGTTCATGCACATGGTGGTACAGTCAGGAGGGTCAGGAAATTGAATGTAATGTCAAAGGAAAGCACTAAAAGATTAAAAGTTATGATTAAAGGGTTGAAAAATAAAAGAGGGGCCTATATTAGGCCCCACTATGAAAACAACAATAATGTATCATAATATAGCAAACAATAATCTAAAAGACAAGGCCCTGATCTACAATTACCGAAGAGAGATGGTGGAATACTATCTAGGAGGTTCCTCATACAGGGATACAGCGAGTTACTTTGAAGTGAATGTGAAAACGATAATAAAATGGGTAAAGAGATACAAAGAGGAAGGTTTAGAGGGTTTAAAGGACAGGAAAAGGTCCCCGAAAGTGGTTCATAATAAAATGAAAAAGGAGGTAGAAGATTTAATAGTAACCTTAAGGAAACAGAGCCACTTTGGGCCCAGGAGACTAAAAGAGGAGTTCGACTTACCCGTAAGTAGTGGTGCAATATACCGGATTCTTAAAGAAAAGGGGTTAATCAAGAAACATAGGAAGAAGTGGGAGAAGAAAAGGGATCTACGAGAAA
>Ga0315538_1000608_pt1 | contig 22253 bp, 21 predicted proteins | sample SalMarSW160230MG_2_FD_203834 | JGI IMG/M metagenome (GOLD analysis project Ga0315538, IMG submission 203834) | Salt marsh sediment microbial communities from the Plum Island Ecosystem LTER, Massachusetts, United States - Salt Marsh Sediment SW1601-230 ...
TTCACTTGTACTACTCGAGTGCCGTCGTGACGTTGAGTTCGGGCATGAGGTTTCTTCTTGGCAGTGGGGTTGTTGCCGTCTTCCTCGCAGGCCTCCTGCGGCACACTCGGAAATGGCGCGTTCCCCTCATTGCCATTTGCGGCGCTCTATATGTCGCCTTCCTTGTCGAGAAGTATGGGGATCGAGGGAACTTCAGCTGGCTGTTCATCGGACTGGTTTTCAGCATGGCATTGGGGTTGATGCTCCTGTTTGTGCTGCAGGGCAAGGAACCGCGAGCTCGAGATGTGGACGTGTTCTCTCTGCTTGTGGTTGGGTGTGCGGTTGCTGTCCTCCAGATGATTGGGTCCAACAACGGATTCTTCGCAACGAAGTACGCCCTGTGGCTTCTTTTCCCGAGCGTTTTCCTCGCGGCACGGGAAACACTTGGCAGACTGCTTGACAAGCATCCCGGCTGGGGGCTACAGGCGTTGGTGGTGTTCCCTCTCATACTGATGATCGGATTCGCTGTGGATGGTTTCTTCATTAGGGCTCGAAACCCCTATAGAGATCTTATGAACCCCTTCCTTCTGGTTGAGGAAGTCCAGCATCCTCGACTGAGGTACGTGCGTACATCGCATGAACGCGCTAGGGCTTTGGACGCCTTGCTCCTTGAAGTAGAGGCGCGGGTTGAGCCAGGCGATGTGATCCTTGCATGGCATAGATCCCCAATGCTTCACTACCTGACGGAGACGATCCCGGCCTTGGGAAATCCGTGGCCGAGTCTTCTAGCGGAAGAAGTGCTCTGGACACGGTGGGAGGAGATGTGGGAATCCGGCGGGCCTGGTCTTGTCGTCGAAGAGAAGATCGATACGGCCAGCAGAACGTGGGGCGTGATTGACAGTGTGGCTCCTCAGTATATGTCGATTGATCTTCCGACAGAACTTGTGCCGCGAGGGTATAGAGCGATCTGGGAGAACGACTGCTTCGTCATCTGGGAAAGGACCGATGTGGGAGGAGGCGAATAGCGGGCTAGGCTGGGCTACTTGACACGGACCTTCACCTTCAGAGTGGCCCAGAGAATGGGGCAGGGGCAAAGAAGCCTGATCTCTACTTGCAGACGGTACAATCTTTGGGGGCACGTCATGCCAGAGTGTGATAGAATCATCGGCGGAGACGGCTTTTGTACTCGGGGAGGACTGAGATGACTTTGGAAGGCAAGACACTACTTATAACGGGTGGTACGGGTTCTTTTGGCAAAAAATTTGCCGAGGTTGTTCTTAAAGAACACGTCCCAAAGGCAATCCGCATATTCTCGAGGGGCGAGCTGCTGCAACTGCAGATGCGCCAACTCTTTAGTGCTGATCCGAGGCTGCGTTTTTTCATCGGTGATGTTCGGGATAAAGACCGGTTGTATCGTGCAATGAACGGAGTGGACCGCTGCTCGTCAGCGCGTCGCAGCCCGCTACGATGACCTCCTCCGCAGCATTGAAGGGATCGAGACTCTCCACCGCACCTCGGACCGGACACACATCTTCCACCAGTACACAATCCGTGTGAAGGATGGCTGTCGCGACGCTTTGCAACAACGCCTGAGAAAACAAGGCATCGGTACCTCTATCTACTATCCGCGGCCGCTACATTTGCAGGAATGCTTCAAAGGCTTGGGATATAGGGAAGGCGATCTTCCGCAGTCTGAGCTTGCCAGCCAGGAAGTGTTATCGCTTCCTGTGTTCCCGGAGCTCACAGGAAAAGAGCAGGATTATGTCGTACAAGCGATTAAGACGTTTACTAAAAGGGAAGGATAATTGAGTTTCAAAGAACAGCTCAGCGGATGGCTTGTAGCGTCGGGTCTTGTGCCCGACGGAGTGAGGTTTAAACGATGACTGGAGAATTCAAAAGACAAGACTTGATTCCGATATCCCGAGTTGGATCATGAAGCTCATTGAGATCGTGGGTGCTCGACCTCAGTTCATTAAGCTTGTCCCGATAAGCCGCGCTATAACCCAGCATAATGAGGCAATAGGCTCTTCACTTTCAACTCATAACTCTAAACTCTTAAGTGAGGCAATCATTCACACAGGCCAACACTACGACTACGAGATGTCCAAGGTATTCTTTGACCAACTTGGTATCAAAGAACCAGATTATCATCTTGGAGTTGGCTCGGGAACACACGGCCAACAAACCGGAAAGATGTTGGAGAAGATCGAAGAGGTTCTGATAAAGGAAATACCTGATTGGGTCCTTGTCTACGGCGATACAAACTCTACCCTGGCCGGAGCGCTGGCGGCGGCAAAGCTCCATATCCCCGTGGCGCACGTCGAAGCTGGTCTTCGAAGTTTCAATAAGAAGATGCCGGAGGAAATCAACCGAGTGCTCACAGACCACGTATCGGATCTGTTATTTTGTCCCACCGAGACTGCAGTAGATAATCTCAAAAGAGAAGGGTTCACCAACATCGTGAATAACGGTCACTTGATCTCCCTCAACTCATCACCACATTTCACCAGCTACAAACCACCCACCAATCACCACAGGCTACAGGCCACAAACCACCAACCAGTAGTTGTTAACGTAGGCGATGTGATGTATGATTCCGTGCTGTATAACGTGCAGCTTGCCGAGAAACGTTCCAAGATTCTCGAGCAGCTCCATCTCAAATCTAACGAACCCAACGAACCCAAAGGCTACGCCTTGGCTACCGTTCACCGGGCGGCGAACACCGACGATCCAAAACGTCTTCGTTCAATCCTCCATGCCCTGGAGGAGATTGCGAAAAGCGGCTTGCCCGTTGTTGTCCCCCTACACCCCCGCACCCGAAAGCAACTAAACGCCTTGTCTAACTCAACGAACCCCACGAACTTATTCATCATCGACCCCGTCCCCTACTTCGATATGCTCTGGCTGGAGAAGAACGCCCAGATCATCCTCACCGACTCCGGCGGGATACAAAAAGAGGCGTTTTTCCTCAAGGTGCCCTGCGTGACGCTGAGGGAAGAAACGGAGTGGGTGGAGACGGTGGAAACGAGCTGGAACGTGCTCGTGGGCTGTGAGGCCGAGCGCATTATCGAGGCGGTGAGCTCAGCTCAGCCGGGTTCTGGCCGAGGAGATTTCTACGGCGATGGTCACGCGGCGAAGCGGATATTCCAATTATTGTACAACTACCCGAGAGTACGTTCTGGAGGGAACAAGGATGGTAAAAGCTAAGAAGTTTTCCATCACAGTTGAAGCAAGTTTTTATTGCTATTAGTTTAACCAAGTACTTTAACATTAATTATGTATATGCGGTCTTAGATGAAGAAAGGTGATTACGCACGATGATTTTTTCAGAGGGAGTGGAGAGAATATCGAAGCAATCCTTGGAGGTAAAAAGGTGAACACAGAATGAATGCTTCCATTCATAAAACTGCCGATGTGTCCCCGCAGGCTAGTATTGGTAAAGGCACCAGGATATGGCACCAGGCTCAGGTTCGAGAAGGGGCGCGCATCGGGCGGAATTGCATCATCGGCAAGGGTGTGTACATCGACTTCGATGTAATCATCGGGGATAACGTGAAGATCCAGAACGGCTGCTGTGTGTACCACGGAGTTACCCTAGAAGATGGGGTTTTTCTGGGGCCAGGGGTGATCCTGACTAATGACATATTTTAGAAAGAATAGGTGAAAGCATGGAAATACCGGATGAAACGGTAGAAGCGGTCGCTCGAGGCTTCTACAGACAGATTGTTGAATACGGGTTTCAAGAGCGTGATCAGCTGCGTTTTGTGAATGAATTCCTGGATATGGTAATGACTTCCCAAAGTGGAACAACTGTATTGGAACGAAACGTGAGCTGGAAGGATCCACACAAGAGTAGCGTTAAACAACTGCCACTCCAGAGTGAGCGAGTGTCGATCGAAGCCTTTGAACCTCGAGTACACACGAGAATTGTGGAAGAATGGATTAATACTCCAGAAGGTAGGATGTTTCTACTCTCAAGAGTGACTTCAAGGGAATTAGGGATCGAAGAAGTAATCGAGAGCGAGGGTAACATACTAGGGCTGATAACTCTTATCGATCGAACTCCAATTGGTCTTCTTGCGTACCTTAACTGGGATAGAAGACAACGGAAAGCGGAGCTTCGCAAGCTAGTTGGCAAGAGAAGCTGTAGGGGGAAGGGCCTTGGCAGAGAAGCTACGGGGCTTTGGATCAAGTATGGGTTTCACTCGCTCGGACTACACAAGATTTACTTGACAACACTTGATACGAACATTAGGAATATCAAACTGAACGAGTCCCTGGGCTTCAGAACAGAAGGGGTGTTGAGGGACGAGTGCCGTTTTGACAACAGTTACCACGACGTCTTGCGAATGTCGCTGCTTGAGAATAGGCATCTTGTGAGTAAGGCACAACGAGGTGAGTAGAGGAACTTCTGCCATGCACAACGTATGCTATACATCAAGTTGCTTTCAGCCCTGCTTGGCCTTACTATGCAAGGAGCGGTATATCTTGGCTACCAAGTGTTGTTGCATTAGGAGAAAAAATGGTTGTGGGTAAAAAGTTATTTATTACTGGTGGCGCAGGTTTTATCGGCACTAGCTTAATTAGACGTATTATCGATGACAACAAAATCATTGTTTATGACAATCTTTCCCGTAACGCTCTCAAAGATTCAGGGCTATGGGATCACCCCAATCTGAAGGTTATCCAGGGAGATGTTCTAGATTTTGAACAACTTAGTCGAGCAATGGATGAGGCTGATATCGTAGTCCATTGTGCAGCCGTTGCTGGAATAGATACGGTCATAAAAAAACCAGTCAATACGATGCAGGTCAATATGATTGGAACAGCTAATGTTCTGGAGGCTGCGAAGGATCTCCCTGAGCTTGAGCGTCTGGTAGATTTCTCAACGAGTGAGGTGTTCGGACAGTCGGCTTTTCACGCCGAGGAGAACCAAACTACCCATATTGGTGCAGTTGGCGAGGCACGTTGGACTTACGCTGTAAGCAAACTAGCAGGTGAACATTTGGCAAAGGCCTACCATGAAGAATTTGGAATGCCTGCTGTTACATTAAGGCCGTTTAATATCTATGGGCCTGGGCAGGTAGGAGAAGGGGCAATGAGAATCTTCATTGAGCGGGCTTTACGTAATGAAGAAATTCAGATTCATGGAGAGGGGAATCAGATCCGCGCTTGGTGCTACATCGACGATTTCATCGATGGCCTGCTTCTTGCCATAACTCATCCGAAGGCGATAGGGGAATCTTTCAATATCGGCAATGCCCGAGCCGTTCTCACAATCTATGGACTTGCCCAGACCGTCGTACGGGTATTGGGCTCCCAATCCCCTATCCATTTTGTTAAGAAGGATTATGCTGACGTGGAACTACGCGTTCCCAGCGTTGCTAAAGCAAAGAAGTTGCTTGGCTTTGGGGCAAAGGTAAATCTTGAAGAAGGCATTCAGAAAACAGCAGATTTCTTCCGAGGAACAATGTAATGATTAGTATTCGGATTCCGCTCGCAAAGCCAGCATTTGACGAACGAGAAGTCAAAGCTGTCCAGCGGGTGCTTGCTAGCGGTTGGGTTGTCCAAGGGCCAGAAGTCGAGGCCTTTGAAAACGCACTTGCTGCTATGCATAAGGTGCGCCATTGTATCGCCGTTTCGTCAGGTACAGCTGCCTTGCATATTTGCTACCTCACTCTTGGTATTGGACCTGGAGATGCTGTATTTATCTCAAGTTTTGCCTGGCCATCGGCTGCAAACATGGCTATGGTCGTAGGGGCGCGCCCAGTATTTGTTGATGTGTTACCTGATACCTATAATATGGATCCGAATGATCTGCGCTTGCGAATCCAAGAATGTATTGATCAAGGATGGGGGGCTCCTCGTGCTGTAGTCCCTGTTCATGAATTTGGCTTGGCAGCTGAGATGGATTCTGTAGTCCAAATTGCGAAAGAATATGACATGGAGGTTATTGAAGATGCTGCGTGTGCCCTTGGAGCTACATATCATGATAAACATGTGGGGACTATAGGGAAGATCGGAGTATTAAGTTTTCATCCGAGGAAGGCTATTACAACTGGTGAAGGTGGTGCAATCATCACTGGCAATGATAAACTTGCAGAAATGTGTAGAATTTGGCGCAATCACGGGCAAACTGTAATCGGCGGCAAACGTGATTTTTTGTTGCCGGGATTGAATTACCGAATGACCGAAATTCAGGCAGCAATTGGCAGTACTCAGTTGAAGAAATTCCCAGAGATTCTTAGGAAACGGCAGCAAATTGCAGACCATTACCTTGACAATCTGGCTGATTGTCCAGGTATGAGCCTGCCCGCCAATAAACCGGAGCATACATGGCAAACATTTATGGTATATCTGGATGAGGGTATTAACCGTGGTAAAGTAGTTGCCGAGTTGGCTTCACGAGGGATTGGTGCTGGTCCAGGCTCTATTTCCGCGCACTGTTTGAAGATTTATCAAGGCCGTTTTGGCTATACCAATTCTGATTTGCCCGTATCCTGGGAATTGCACGAGCAAGGATTGGCACTGCCTCTATATGAATCTCTTTCATTTACAGATCAGCAACAGGTTATAGATAACTTATTAAAGATATTGGGATGCAAATGTTAAAGGGTCGCTCCATTCTAATTACGGGAGCAAGCGGCTTCTTGGGTAGAGCAATTATGAAATACTTAACGAGGTCTGGAGCCCGTGTTATAGGGACGATACACTCTCAAAAGGTAAAGCCCCGAGAGTCCGAAAATCTTATCGAAATTGACTTAGAAAGACCTTCCAAGTTCAACTTACTTACTGAGAGAGGACCATGCGATGCAGTGGTCCATTGTGCAGCGGTACTCCCTGGGAGGAAGCCAGATTTAGGCTTATTGATTGCAAATCAACGGATGACGCTTAATTTGGTAAAATGGACAGTTGACAATGATATATCCAGTTTTTTCTTCACTTCCAGTTGCAGCGTTTATGGCTACTCAGATAAACTCTGTACTGAATCAACTCTACCTGCACCCCCTAACATCTATGCTGTCAGCAAACTTGCCTGTGAAAATATCATACAGACTGTCGCAAGCGGCACAAATACCAAGGTCTGTATATTCCGTATCTCAGCGCCGTATGGGCCTGGCCTTCTTAACAAGACCGTTATTAAACACTTTTTAGAGCAAGCAGCTCACGGCCGTTTACTTAGCTTAATGGGAAGTGGTAGCCGTAGCCAAGATTTTGTGTATGAAGACGATGTGGCCCGAGCATTTTTCTTGGCAATTTCCCAAGGCGCTACCGGAGTCTTTAATATAACAGGAGGAAATCCTGTAAGCATGTTGGAGTTAGCTAAGACGGTGCTTAGACTCTTTGATAAAGATAGTGAAAGGGGTCTCTCATTCTCTGGGATTGATCCACAAGAGTTATATCGGGGCCGTTTTTCAATTCAGGCTGCAGCGAAAGCTTTTGGATACTACCCCCAGGTATCGCTTGAGGAAGGATTACACCGGTCGGCCCAAACATGGGGATTATTATGAAACTCGCTATTATCTCTGATATACACGGGAATTTACCCGCGTTGGACGCTGTATTAAATGACTTGCCAGCCATAGATAGTATTATATGCTCTGGAGACGTTGTGGGATATTATCCAGATGTGAATGAGGTATGTGCTAGATTGCGTGAGATAGACGCTTTCGTGATACGAGGCAATCATGATGCCTATGTAATAGGTGGGCTTGATCCTGATCCTGCTAAGACATCGGTTTATCGCACTAACTGGACCCGCTCACAGTTGGAAGATTCTTACCTGCATTGGCTAACGAACTTGCCAATAGAAATGCGATTTCGCTTGGATGATCTCTTCTTGACTATTCGGCATGCTAGCCCTTGGGATGAGGAGACATATTTATATAAAGATTCACCTCAGTTGGCTGAAATATCTCTAGGAAGGAACGAAATGTTAGTTCTTGGGCATACACATCGTCCAATGTCAGTAAAAGTAGATAAGGGAATGCTGGTCAATCCAGGATCAGTGGGGCAACCGCGTGATTGGAATCCGCTAGCTAGTTACATAATACTAGACGCGGTTACCAAAGATATTGAAGTAAGACGCGTAGCATATAATGTTTACGCCTTCCAAAAGCGACTTAAATCGCTAAATTGGGATAAGACGGCAATAGAGATATTGAATAGACGGAGGGAAGAGTCTTGAAAGATTCGCCGAAAAAAGACGATGTTCTAAAGGCTAACATTGATTTGCATACGGCATTAGCCAGCACATACGAAACAGATCAACCTCATTATCTCCCCGAGAACAAGGCACTAGTATCCGCCCGTCTAGCACGCTTCGCTAGCACAAGTGGAAACGATGTATTAATTGATCTCGGGTGTGGGACTGGTTTCATCATTGACCTAGCGTTACCATACTATAAGACTATCTTTGGTATAGATATTACACCAGCCATGCTGTCCAAAGTCAATTTATCTTTAGAGAAAGTTAAACTTTTTCAGTTTAATACAGAATCTATTCCGTTAGATGGTAACATTGCGAATGCAGTTACAGCCAATAGTTTCCTTCATCATCTCTATGATATTCGCCCAACCATAGCTGAAGCATATCGGTTACTAAAAAATGGAGGCGTATTCTACAGCGAGGAGGATCCAAATGCATATTTCTGGGAATCAATGAAAAGTCTGTCTGAATGCTCAGATGAGGTAAAAAATTCCTATTCGGACATTCTGAATCGTGAGCTGTCCAACACTCTTAAGGCCCATAAAAAGATAGAGGTGTTAAAGGGCGTTGATGCGCAGGTTGTCCAAATGGCTGAATACCAAAAAATGGTAAAAGGAGGCATGCGCCCTGAAGAGATAGAAGCTATTTTTCACGAAATTGGCTTTTCTAAAGTGAACGTCGAATACTATTGGTTTCTAGGCCAAGCCAAGATTACGCATCAGTTTTCTTCAGAGGTGTCTGAGAATATTGAGTACTTTCTGCGTTCGGTCCTTCCACTGTCTAAGCACTTATTCAAATACCTCCGAGTGGAGGCCTGGAAATGAGCCAGCCAATTCGTGTATTGATAACTGGAGTGGGAGGGGGAAGTATTGGAAGCCAGGTTTGTAAAGCTCTTCATTTGGGATCTCACCAGCATGAAGTTGTTGTAACAAATACCACTAAGAGTCTTATGGCTATTGCCAAGGCTAAACACTATGAAGTCCTGCCACCGGCTACTTCAGATATTTACATGGATAGTTTGCTTGCGTTAATAAATAAATATAGAATTCAATTTCTTATACCAGGGAGCGAGCCTGAACTGGTTAAAATTTCGCAGTGTCGTGATACTCTTTCTCATACTGGTGTCCATATACTCATCAATGCAAACGATGTAATCGCTACGTGCGTCGATAAGATCAAGGCAATCAATTACCTATCAGTACACGGTATTCGTGTGCCAAAAACGTTTGAAATAAGTAACATAGCAGAGCTAGAAAAGTTAAACGCTAATTTCCCGTACATTGTTAAGCCTTCTCAAGGAGGTGGAGGCTCTGCCGCTACATTTCTTGCTCAAGATATGCATGAGTTACAATTCTTTGTGGACTATTTGTTACAGTACGGATATCGTCCACTCGCCCAAGAATACATTGGTAGCGCAGAGAATGAATATACAGTAGGAGTGTTGCACATGCCTGATGGTACCCTTGCGGGTACGGTGATTCTACATCGATATATTCTGTCAGGGTTATCTAATCGTTTGCGTATACCCAATCGTACAAGGCGCAATGAATTGGGGAATGTTCTCGCAATTTCGTCCGGGATCTCTCAGGGGAAAATCGTGGACTTTCCTCCCGTCCGCACTCAGGCTGAAGCCATCGCTCAGGCGCTGGGCTCAGTTGGCCCCCTCAATATACAGGGACGGTGGGATGGTGAGCGGTTCGTGCCGTTCGAGATTAATCCACGTTTCTCTGGCACGACACCGATGCGGGCCATGGCAGGCTTCAATGAACCTGAGCTGTTGATTGATTGGTATCTGGGCCAGTCGGGCGGCGCACTGCCCTCTCTACGCTATGGCGAGTTTGTGCGAGGGGTAGTTGAATACTTTGTTGCGCAAACTGATACGGTATAACATGCAGCTTCCCAACTTTAGTCTTAGTGATTATCTGATGCTTATCGAAAACCTGCGAGATGCAGGGTACGTGTTCCATAATGTGAGCCAAATGGTCGTCCGTTCTTCAGACAAAATAGCTTACATGTGCCATGATATTGATCTGCACATTTCCCTGATCGATACGATGGCAAAGGCAGAGGCTTCACACGGCGTTACTGCAACTTACTATGTGCTGCTTACCCAACATTACAACCCTTTATATCCCGACAATCAGCGCATCTTGCGGATGATTCAGGATTTGGGACATGAGATTGGCTTGCACTACGATATGGAGACCTATCCCACCGACCCAGAGCAGGCCAGAAAGCAGTTGGATTGGGAAGTGAGTATTCTAAGCGAGGTCGTCGGTGAGCCGATCCGCACGATTCGTATGCACTGGCCTCGCAAGGGCCAGCTTGATCCTTTTGTGCAAATAGACGAGTATGTTCATTCACATGACCCACGCTATCAAGAAGGGTTGCTTTACGTTAGCGATAGTTGCCGGGCCTGGCGTGATGAAAGTCTGCTGACCTGTTTTGGCCTCAACCCGCCTCGTCGCCTGTTGCTGAATACACATCCAGAACTCTGGCTAGACGGCACCATAGGTGATCGTATACAATATCTGGATCAAGTCTTGATGGAGAACATCGTGCGGCAGTATCGGGATTACTTTGATCGCATAGTGCGCCCGGTTTGGAAGACTCATCCTGCTCCCAGGTTGCATGACGAGCGCGAAAGTCGCAAAACCAACGCCCGTTGAGGGCTGCCCGTACATAGACGACCATGGAGGTCCCCCATGCCGACTATAGGTGAGATTGTTGAATTCCTACAGGCTGAGGATTCGCTACTTCAGCTTGTAGAAGCAGCCAATAGCACGATCATTCACCGTCCAGCGCCGATTGCAGAAGCCGGTCCAGGCGAAGTGTCTTTCTGTGGCGCAACAGCCAGAAATCCACAAGAGTTGCTAGAGCGTACTCGTGCCAGCCTATTGATCATTGACCGCAGTATCTCGTTCGATGAGAAACGATTGGCCCAGGCAGGCGTTCAAGCTGTGGTTTTGAGAGACAATGCCCGGCTTGACTTTATACGAGTGGTTGACAAGTTCTTTGCACACCCATGCTCTCAGGGTATCCATCCGACGACGGTGGTTTCGCCTTCAGCGAAAATTGCGCCCGACGTCTACGTTGGCCCTCTTTGCAGCATTGGCGAGGCAGAAATCAGCGAAGGGACCGTCATCCACGGGCATGTTCACATCTACTCAAAAACTCGAATCGGACGCAACGTCATCATCCATGCGGGGACAGTGATAGGTGCGGATGGGTTCGGTTATCAACGTAATGAGGCTGGCGAGCTAGAGAAGTTTCCGCATGTGGGCGGCGTTGTCATTGAGGATAATGTCGAAATCGGCTCAAATACTAGCATCGATCGCGGGACTTTGAAAAATACAATCATCCGCGAAGGGGTGAAGATAAACAATCTGGTCCATATTGCGCACAACGTCGTTGTAGGACGGCACGCAGCCGTCAATGCACATGTCTCGATAAGCGGCAGCACCCGTATTGGTGACTATGCCTGGATAGCACCATGCGCCTGTCTGCGGGATGGAATCTCAATTGGCGCTAGAGCAATAGTAGGACTCGGCGCGGTGGTAACCAAGGACGTGCCTGATGACACCACTGTGATGGGCGCACCAGCCCGGCCTGCTGATGAGTTTAAGGAGATGCTTCGGAGATTAGCTAAGGAAACGTAAAGCAGATAGCTACTCAATCTGCACGGAGAAGAAGTCCAGAGGATAGATACATGATCGGAATACTTGGTACGCGAACAATGGCGCGGGGGATAGAGATATTCGCTGCAACCACTGGGCTGGACAACTTGGTCTGGTGCCGTTCCTCAAACTCGTTAAATATCTTTAACTGCCACGTTGCAGGTTGGCTCCAAGGGCGTTTAATTAACGGCAAGATTGGCCAAGGGATGTACAATGCCTGCCTTAATTGCTTTCACGTAACCACAGAGCTGTATCATCTTTCTGAGGCCGAGTTTGTTATTGAGGCGGTAGTGGGAGATTAACAAAGCTTTTGCAGGGCAAGTGCTTGCGGGTGTTAAAGGAAATTCCCTTACCATTGGAAAAACTCAACGTGAATGGCGGCGCCGTTGCCTTGGGCCATCACACTGGGTGTTCGGGAGCCAGAATCTTGGTTACTCTGCTTCACGAGATGAGACGAAGAGAGGTTGAGCTCGGGGTAGCCACTCTGTGTATGGGGGGTGGGTTGGGAATGGCCGTCCTGGTACGGTATATTGATTAGTGGGGTGGGTGCCGTGGTTACAAGAAATGTGTCGGATAATTCTATCGTAGTAGGAGTATTAGCGGTTGATTTTGGTATAAAAGTACAGAGTCCGAGTCGATTCTAGCCTGGCTTTACGACTTACGAGAAGGAAGGCCTCTCGCTTTGAAAGGCACGTAAAATAGGAGTAGTATACCGCTACTTCCACCACTTTTATGGAGGTGAAGAATCTGAAAATATTCATTGGGCCAACTGAAATTGCCAATGTGGGCGCTCTGCTGGCAAGTGCTCTGAGGGAAAAGGGGATAGGAGTTACCTGCGTTACGAGAGAAATTCGCCCGTACCAAGTCGGTATGAACTATGATGTAGTGCTTGATTACCAGGGTTTAAATTTATTGCATCGCAGATTTAAGACTCTCTATTACTGCTTTAAGGTTTTTCTTCAGCATAATGCCTTTATCTTCCTCTTTGGAAATAGCCTCCTACCTTACAATCTAGACCTACCCATTCTCAAATTGCTAGGCAAGAAGACAATAATGTGGTTTTTGGGTAGCGATATAAGGCACTATGAATCTGTTGAGGCAGCAATCGAGAAACTGGGCATCAAGTATCGGCAAAGTGACGCTAGAAAAGAGGGCTCGCATAGAGTAAAGCAAAAGAGGGCGATGATAAGGAGGGTGGAAAGATATGTGGACCACATAGCAACAGGGCCAAGCATCGCCCACCTCCTGACCAGGAAGTATTACAGACTCTTCTTGCCAATAGATGTTGACAACTTTCGATATAGTACTATTGCCAACCCCACGCCAATTGTAGTCCACGCACCAAGCTCGGAAGCACGAAAGGGAACCTCATACGTCTTAGAAGCTGTGGAGCAGCTTAAGAACGAAGGGTATGAGTTTGAGTTCTATCTATTTAGAAATACAAGTAACATCAAGGTTCGTGAAACCCTGTCGGAAGCTGATATAGCAGTTGACCAATTATTTGCCACCGGCCCTGGTATGTTTGCTCTCGAGGCCATGGCTGCAGGCTGTGCCGTACTAGGCGGGAACATCCCACAATTTGCTGGATACCCCAAAGAATCGCCTATCATTCATACTGATCCCGACAATATTTGCCAGAACCTGAAGATGCTCCTGGAGAACCCGGAACTGAGGCGTGAGCTGGGGGAAAAGGGCAGGAAATATGTAGAGAAGTACCATGACCACAGGAAAATAGCTGACCAGGTTCTCCAACTTCTCTCGGGGAACACGGACGACTTAATCTGCTATACCCCACCCAAAGGGTAACTTTATGATCGTATCCCGAATACAGGGGCTAGTCAAGCATTCAGTTGTCTACACACTGCCCGGTATCGCCGGGCAGTTCATCCATGTGCTTCTTGTCCCTGTATATACCCGCATCTTCGTGCCTGCTCAGTACGGCATCATGGCGGGGGTTAACTTGGCCGTGCCTCTTGCCACCTTTTTGCTGATGTTTGCCATGGAGTCAGCGATCATCCGCTTCTACTATGAGGGTCAAGACGATAGAGAGAAGAAGCTTATTGTCTCAACGGGGCTGTACTTTGTGGCAATTCTAAGCGTTTTGGTTATCGCAATAGCCGTCATATTCTTCCCCAGCGACATATCGCATCTGGTCCTTGGCAGTGGGGAATACTCGTTGTACTTCGTGGTCGCTTTGGCAGCTATTCCCTTTGGTCTATGCTATAAATTGGCGCTGGACATTCTCAGACTGAAGTTTGAGGCAACACGGCGCACGGTCATCAGCATGACGCAAATGCTGGTAAACATCGGATTGACTATATATTTTGTAGTATTCCTCAGGATTGGCATCGTTGGAGTCTTTCTATCTACCCTGATAACTAATGTTGTCTTCATGTCAGTCGTACTACTCTTGGTTCGAGCTAACTACACCCTAGCCTTCTCAGCAACCAAGCTAAAGAAGATGCTTCGCTTTTGCGCGCCCCTGGTACCCGCCACCATGGCGTTCTACGTTTTCCAGTATGCCGACAGATACCTGTTGATCCACCTCACCAATCTGGAAGAGGTCGGGCTCTACTCGATTGGGCTGGCCATCGCATCGGCGTTGTTTCTTCTGGTAAGCGGATTTCAGACTGCATGGATGCCGACAGTATATTCTTCTTATCGCGAGGGGGAAGCGAGAGAATTCTATGCCAGGATTTTCAACTATTTCTGGGCGCTGCTGTTGGCCGCAGCAGTCGGCGTGAGCCTTTTCGGCAAAGAGATACTTACTGTTCTCGCGCCGCAAACCTATCTGAGGGCTTATAGCGTCGTGCCGATACTGGTGTTGAGTGCGGTATTCTTCAGGGGTGGTCCTTTGTTTTCCTTCGGCATCGGGATTGCCAAGAAAACACATTACAACCTGGCCCTGATGGCAGGCGCCGTGGCGCTCAATATCGGCCTGAACCTATTGTTCATTCCTCGCTATGCAATGGTTGGTGCCGCTATGGCAACCCTTATTTCTGCCATTGCCCGTGCGGTCGGCCTATTCGTCCTCTCACAAAGACTGTATCGTGTTGAATACGACCTCCTTTCCTTTTTCAAGATACTGGCCCTTGCTGTGGCGATAATCTCTGCGGGCTATTTCCTCTTTTCAGATATCAGCCTACCGAATATCCTGATAAAAGTGGGGCTCCTCGGTGCCTATCTTGGGGCTCTGTTTCTCTTTCACCTGATCGGCAAAAAGGAGTTAAACTACTTAAGGAGGTTAGCTTATAACAAAAGACGACAAAGGTAGCACTAGCTTGGCTCTCCCTACTGCCACCTCTCCGGCAACTCCTGGACAGAACTTGTACTGCCCCAGCGGGGCGATTGGGTACTATACCGGCGGACGGCGGTGGCACTCGGCCAATGGGCCAAGGCAAAAGTGCGGGCGCTGTTGTGAAAGGCTGGGAGGCCTTTGTATACTTGGTTTGATGGCTTGAAGAGAAGTTAAGAAAAAGAAATATTGAGGAGCGTTGAGATCAAGGAGGATAAATGAGCGGGATTGCAGGAATAGTCCATTTGGATGGTAAGAGTGTCCAGCCCGTGAGGCTTGGAGCTATGGCAGAGATGCAAAGACACCGGGGACCGGATGACGAAGGATACTTACTGGGTTCTCCTGGAGGACATTGGGCCATATTTGGAGGGAAAGATACCCCATCCGAAGTCTTCGATCAGGATCTTCTCTATGCCCCGAAGCACAAGTTCCCGAGAAAGACAGAGGAATCGCAAGGTTATACAATAGGATTGGCCAGCCGGCGCCTTTCGATCATCGATCTATCCCCAGCAGAGCATCAACCTCTTTGCAATGAAAATGGAGATGTTTGGATTGTTTTTGATGGTAGGATCTACAATTCCCAAAAGCTGAGGACTGACCTCTTGGGGCACGGACATCACTTTGTTTCGGGTAGTGATACAGAGGTAGTTTTACACGCGTATGAAGAATGGGGTGAGGACTGCGTCAAACGGTTCAACGGCATGTGGGCTTTCGCTATTTGGGATTCAAAAAAAGTCGAGCTTTTTTGCTCCAGAGATCGGTTTGGTATCAAGCCTTTCTACTACTATTTTAGTGGCGAGAAGTTTGTCTTTGGATCGGAAATCAAGGCCCTCTTGGCGGTGGGGACCCCGCGTGAGGTTGCTGAAGTTACCACCTACCTATACCTCGCTTTTGGCATGGTAGATTTAGGGGATCATACATTCTTTTCCGAAATACGCTGTCTTGCGGCAAGCAATAGTCTTGTGCTTGATCTCAAGTTTGGCAGACTGAAACAAGAACACTATTGGACCTTGGAATCTGCTGAGAGGGATCTGCCTACCAAGGCTGATGATACAGTAGAGGCATTTCGTGAGCTTTTCTTTGACGCTGTGAAGATTAGATTAGTTAGTAACGCCAGTGGGTTCTTGTTGAGTGGAGGCTTGGACTCATCCTCGATTGTGTGTACAGCCGCCAAACTGGCAGAAGAAACTGAGCATAATTCGTTGAATGCCCAGTTGAAAAGTTTTTCAGCGCGATACAAGGACCCTTCAGTTGACGAAAGCAATTATGCCGATTCCGTAATTGAAGCTACCGGAGCTAATCCCTATATATGCTGGCCATCGGGCGAGGGCTTATTAGAAAACCTTGATCGGATTCTCTCTTTCCAAGACGAGCCAGTAGGCTCAACCAGCATATATGCTGGTTGGTCTGTTATGTCTTTGCTCGCTAGAGAAAGGGTTAAAGTGGTTCTGGATGGGCAGGGTGCAGATGAGCAACTGGCGGGATATCAGTTTGATCTAGGGGCTTACCTTGCCTATCTATTGCGTTCTTTTCATCTAACTCGATTAATGCAGCAAATCACTGGACTTGCAGGTCAACACAGGGGAATGAAGCAGTTGGCAAAGTGGTTTGTTTACTATACTCTGCCAGACCGATTTCGGCTTCGGGCACGCGAGCTATTAGGGCAATCTGCATGTGCCTGGTTACAGGAAGACTACATTCAGTCAATTCGCAGGAAAGCTAGGCATCGTGTGCAAGAACAGGAGGTACCCTTCAAGGATTGGTTCAAGCGCTACAGGTACAAAGCCATCTTTACACACCCTTTACCAGGCCTTCTACGGTATGGGGATAGGAACGCTATGGCTCACTCGGTGGAAGTTCGTATGCCATTCCTGGATCATCGAATCGTTGAGTTTCTGTGGGCGCTTCCTCCAGAGATGTTAGTTCGTAAAGGTGTTCGTAAATGGATCTTGCGAGAGGCCATGACGGGGGTTCTCCCTGAAGAGGTGCGGAATCGACACTGGAAGCTTGGCTTTGCTACCCCCGAAAGTACATGGTTCAAAGGTCTTATGAGGGAGCTAATATTGGGCACCCTTTGCCGGCCGGAACTTGCCGCAGAGAAGTTCTTGGACCGAGATAAGGTCTGCGCAGAAGCAAGGGTGTTCTGTAGTGGTCAAGGCAGCGTAAGTAGCGATAAAATTTGGCGATGGCTTAATCTTGAGTTATGGATGAGAATTCTTGAGAGGGAGTTAACTTGAGGCGAGCAGGGAAGGTTAAAAAGGTTTACCTAATCCACCAGTTAAATATGAACGGCCAAGCAGGAGGCATATTACATGTCATTGGCTTAGCTAAGGGTTTATTCCGGCAAGGAGTCGAGGTTATAGTAATCGCCCCTAGATATAGGGAGATTCATCCTGGCTTGCCCTTTCACGTTCGTTACCTTGCTGTGATTCCTCGTCCTCGGGTACTGAAGATCTTGAGCTACGAGCTAGCCTTGGCAATCTACCTATGTGGACAGCGAGAAATATGGACAAGGAAGGCCGTAATATACATTCGGCGGGGAACACTGCTATTAGCTCCTCTCTTAATTGCAAAGATTCTTCATTTACAAAGTGTTGTAGAAGAGAATGGGATAGACTGGGAACTGGAGCTTGGGAAACTTGCCGGTATTAAAAAAATGTGGCACCTGTTCCTTCGACGAATCAATAAATGGGTGTTTCGATTGGCCAGTTTCGTCATCGTACCTACAGAAGGAATGAAACAGTATTTGACAAGGATCTTCCCCTGGGTTGCTCACAAGACGTTCGTTGTGGCAAATGGCGTGGATACTGAGATTTACCACCCGCGGGACTTAGTAAAGGCTCAGAAGCAGCTTAAGTTATCCTCCCCAAAACGGTACGTATGTTATGTTGGACATTACTATCCTGGAAGGGGGCTTGAAATCCTAATGGAGGCATTGACAAAGATCGTTCAACAGGTTCCTAACTTACAAGTACTGTTGGTGGGAGATGGTCCGCTACGCAAAGCACTTGAGGAGAAGGTTCGACAACTCGATTTGAAGGAGCATGTCCTCTTTGCGGGTTTTCAGCCGCCGACAAAGGCCTCTTTGTATATTGCAGCTTCCGAAGTGTGTCTAGCTCCCTACGATACTCTTTATGCTTCCTTGACGAGTCTCTCTCCACTTAAGTTATATAGCTACATGGCGTGTGCCCGGCCAGTGGTCATCAGTGATGTCCCCATAGAATGCGAGGGACTTGCGGAAGCAGCTCGCCTCGTTCCTCCCGAACAGCCGGATGCGCTTGCAGAAGCAGTTATCGACCTATTGAATCATCCGGAAGAGGCCAAGCGAATGGGAGAGAGAGGCCGTGAAATAGTCAAGGAGCTCTATACATGGGACGTAGCAGCCAAGAAAGTGCTGGCAATGCTTAATCGGGATATATAAGCATAAGTGTGCCTGCAATCTAGTGAACGTTGACACCTAGTCCTTCACTTAGTTAGAAGGAGTGGAGTGAGCGATAGGATGGGTATGAGAGCGATAAATAGGGCAGCACTTCTGATACTGTTAGTCATAGCGCCTGTATATTGGGTGCCAGGTGTCTCTATCTCCTTATTCTCACTTGTCAAGGATGCGATCTTTGTTAGCACACTAGGATGTTTTGTCCTATATATTTTGATGGAAAAAAAAGGCCTTCGAATATTGAGAGATCCAGTGTTACTATTATTGCTCACATTGTTGGTCATAGTGTTCTTTAGAACACTGTTTACTGACGATATTATAAAGAGTTTGAGCTTATTCCTTCGATATTTCCTGGCACCCGTTCTGATATTTGTAGTGACCTATAATGTGTTAAGCGCGAAAACTTACGCCGCTCGCATGGCTAAGGCAATCACAGCCCCGGTCATCATGATGGTGGCGTATGCCGCCCTGATCAGCTTTCATCTAATACAACCTTTCTCTACACCTGGGAGTTACTTCCAAAACCTGCCGGAAAGGATGAGTCTATCATTCGGAAGAGGCTCGTTTGCAGTAAGCATAGCTTTAAGCCTTCCCTTTCTTGTTGGGATGACAGTGCAATTATATAAAAAGCGAAGAGCAGCGTGGGTTGGTGGAGTATTAGTGAATGTATTCCTATTGATAGCTATAGTAAATACTCTAGCACGCTCCGCATTGGTTGCAGCCCTTTTGGGGGCTGGACTGGTGATCTATTCCTTCTCTAGGAGGCTAGCCGTTTTTTTGGTAGTGGTAATGGCTTTGCTTATCGGGCTAGTATATGCTCCGCAAACTAGCATCTGGCTCCGAATTGCAACCGGTGCGGAAACCTTTACCTCAGGACGTGTGTATCTTTACAGTGCCGCAACTAATATGATAAGCGAGCATCCTATTGCAGGGGTAGGACTGGGAAAGTTTTCCTCTGTGGCTGGGAAATACTTACCGCGCGCGATCATTTCAAGATGGAGCAGCAGCCAACCGCATAATCTTTTCCTCTGGATTGCTGCAGAGAATGGCGTATTAGCAGGGTTTCTAGCCTTTTTATTTGTAGGATTAATAACTTGGAAGACTGTAATTTTTGCACTAAAATCCCATTCCCTGCTCCTTGCCTCGTTCGCTGGATCAGTAATAGTAGGGAGTGCACTTTCCTTAGTAGATGCGGGGATAATCTTTAGCACTCTATACTTGACAATCCCATGGTGGGTATCTGCAGCTGTGGTTCTGAAATACGCGAAACTGAATCGCACAATCGTATGCGAGGAACTTGGTTAGGGGGTGCGCTACGCGCGTTATTCATGTAATAGATTACTTTCAGCCACAACTTGGCTATCAGGAGACCTTTTTAGCGAGGGAACACAGCCGATTGGGCCACGAGGTTCATGTGATCACTTCAGATTGCTACTATCCATTTCCTCAATACGAAGAGACGGTAGGAGCCCTTCTCGGGCCGCGGCAACTAACCGCTGGCATATACAAGGAAAGCGGGGTTATAGTTCATCGCTTGCAGGCGGGCTTTGAGTACCGAACCCGGGTTTGGCTTAAGGGGCTCAAAAATAAGATCGAGACCATTCACCCCGACGTTATTTATGCTCACGGGATTGAGAACATTACAAGCTTCCGTATTGCTCGATGGAAACTCAGAAGCACGCGAAAGCCTCCCCTTATATACGATTGTCACATGATCGGGATAGTGAGCAAAAGCAGGTTGGGCCCATTATTTCGAAGTGCTTATAGATCCTTGTTTAGGCACCTAATTCTTAAAGCAGGTGATGCTTTTGTCGCAGTTTCAGATACGACAAAGAAGTATATGGAAACAGCTTACGGCATTTCACCCCATCGAATACAAATGATACCCTTAGGGGTAGATACGGAAAGCTTCCAGCGAAATTCAGATAATAGATTAAAAATGCGCTCCGAGTTAGGCATTGATCCTGATGAAGTTATATTTATATACGCTGGTAAGGTTATTCCCGAGAAGGGGGTACATTTTCTAGCTGAGGCGACCCGACAGTTATTAAGGGAATGCCCAGAGCAAGAGATGAGAGTATTAGTGGTGGGAGGAGGCCCGTCTACATATCGGTCTCAGATCGAAGTAGATCTGCGTAGCACGGGAATCGGGGAAAGCTTTATCTGGACTGGTGTAGTACCCAATGCCGAGCTTCCAAAGTACTATTCGGCCGCTGATGTCGGGGTATGGCCAAAAGAAGTCAGCATTACGCAATGGGAGGCCATGAGCTGCAAGCTCCCCCTCATTGTAGCAGATAATCCAGCGGCGGCTGAGAGAGTTGCCTGGAATAACGGTCTTGTCTGTAAAGAGGGAGACGTGGAAGATCTCTGCCAAGCGATGAAGCGACTGCTGATCGATGAAGGTCTACGAAAGGAAATGGGAGAAAGAGGGCGAAAGATAGTCGAAAAAGAATTCTCCTGGAAGATTATCGCTCGAAGATTCTTGGCACTTGCAAGGGGTGCTGATCTAATTGAAGATTAAAGGGAAGCTTAAAGAAGCTTACACACAGCATCCGGTTCCTAGTGAATATGCCTGCCGTGAGTTCAGCATCGAGCGCTCGGCGAAGGCGTTCTTGGACGCTATCGAGAAAGTCCAAGCGGGTCAAGCATGAAAGCACTGATGGTTAATACCGAATACCACCGCGGGGGTGCAGCGCGGATAGCCAAAACACTACACGATGCGCTTAATGCCGCTCCTGAATTCCAAAGTTACTTTGCATACGGAAGAGGGCCAAAAGTCGATGATGAGAAAACCTTCAGATTCGCCTGGCAGTCTGAAGTTTATCTTCACGCTTTCCTGACACGCATCACAGGTTTACAAGGATATGGAAGCTGGCTATCAACGAAACGGTTTGTAAGCTTCATCCGCAAGCAAAGATCTAGTCTTATCCACCTCCATAATATCCACGGGTACTACCTGAATCTGCGTTTCGTAGAATATCTTGCAAAGCTTGGCATACCCGTTGTCTGGACGCTGCACGACGGATGGCCCATGACGGGGCGGTGTGCCTACTCATTTGAATGTGATCGCTGGAAGACAGGCTGCGGGCACTGTCCCGATCTATCCCGTTATCCAAAGACCTATCTAGATACCTCTGCCTTTATGTGGAGAAAGAAGAAGGCTGCTTTCACACGTGGGTGGAACCCTGTTATCGTTTTTCCCTCGCAATGGCTTGCGGATAGGGCCAAAGAATCCTATTTGGGCGAGTTCCGTATCGAGGTCATTCCTAACGGGATCGATACGGAAACCTTCAGCCCTATAGAGAGGATAGCCGGCCGGGAACGATTAGGAATACCCCTTGAAAAGAGAGTCATTCTGTTTGTAGCCGCTGATTTGAGGGATGAGCGTAAAGGTGCACGATACTTCTTCGAGTCTTTACAGCATATCAAGGCCGATAACTACATGGTCTTAACCCTGGGGAAGAGAGTGGATCTTAAAAGGAAGTTGAATAAGACGGTCGATATTAAGCAGTTGGGATATATTTCCGACCGAAATTTGCTTTCTGAGGTCTACAGCGCTGCCGATGTCTTCTGTATTTCGTCTTTAGATGACAACTTTCCTACAACCGTTTTAGAATCGTTGGCCTGTGCCACGCCGGTTGTTGGGTTCCAGGTAGG
>Ga0315538_1000611_pt1 | contig 22162 bp, 20 predicted proteins | sample SalMarSW160230MG_2_FD_203834 | JGI IMG/M metagenome (GOLD analysis project Ga0315538, IMG submission 203834) | Salt marsh sediment microbial communities from the Plum Island Ecosystem LTER, Massachusetts, United States - Salt Marsh Sediment SW1601-230 ...
TGGGTGACGCGGCGCTGCTGGTGCAGGCGGATACCGCCGTGGCAGCCGCGAGCATGAGCGACAGACTGAGAGTGGTGAGGTGTGGTCGAGACATGAGTGAGAACACTCCTCCTGGCACGGATCGGCGTTGCGACTGAGCACCTTGAGCGCCGTGTCGCGGGAGTTCCTGGGCGAACTCGCCCCGCACGCCTCGATGCTACACGACACAAACGGCCGTCCCGCGCCGAGATCGCGGTATCAGGGCCCTGCCGTCCTGCATCCGGACGGCCGGCGCGTCATGATTGTTCCGGGCGCCGGAGCCCCGAGACGAAACAAGGGAGATGGTGTGGGCCGGCGAAGACGGAAGCGAACCCTGGCCGAGACGAGGCGTCGCCGCTTCTGGATCGTGCTGGGGCTGGTGGCGATCATCATGATCGGCCTGTCGCCGCTGCTCGTCGCGAGCCTGGTTTCGTCCCCCGCACCCGGAACCGGGCCCCAGCTGGTTCCCTAGGAGCGCGGCGGCCCCTGCCGGACCCGCTCTCGCATCTGCTCCAGAGAGCCGCGGACGGGGTTGATGCGCTCGGTCCACCACGTGGCGCCGGCGTCGGCAAACTCGCCTGTCGTGGCCGAGGCGGCCGCCGAATCGTCGCCAGCCGTGATACCCGCCACCAGGATGTCGAACGGTTCGTCTTCGCGCCCCGCGGCCGCCCGCTCCTCGGCGATCATCGACCGTGCGCCCCGGACGTCGTCCGGCGTAAGCGGCACGCTGTTGCCCTCCAGGTCGCGGCGCAGGGGCCAGACGCCGTCCCAGCGGGCGGCACGGCGGAATGGCGCTGGCACCGGCCAGGTGGCCGCGACCCAGATCGGGATTCGGGGCTGTTGGAGCGGCGCCGGCAGGAACGTCGCTCCGGCAACGTGGAAGTGCGCGCCTTCGAACGAGAAGGGCTGCCCGGTCCACAGGCCCTCGATGACGGCCAGTCCTTCGTCCAGCATGGCCGCCCGAGTGCGCAGGTCGGCCGGATCGCCGAACGAGGTGAATTCGTGCGCCCTGCTGCCCGCGCCCACGCCCAGCGTCAGCCGCCCGCCGGAGAGATGGTCCAGCGTGACCGCCTCTCGGGCCACGTGCCACGGCCGGCGGCGCGCCAGCGGCGTCACCATCGGCCCCAGGCGGAGACGGGTCGTGGCCAGGGCGATAGCCGCCAGCAGGATGTACGGGTCGGCATGAGGATCGGCCGGGTCGCTCATGACGTGGTCCCAGACCCAGACGGCGTCCCAGCCGGCCGCCTCTGCCTCGACTGCCACTTCGACCGTCAGGCGCGGGTCGGCGAAGGCCCCGAAGTTCGGGATGTCGATCGCGTAGCGCATGGCGCAAGGGTACCGGCCGGGGAATTCCGTGTGCCGTCCGGACGGGCTCGTCAGCGGGCCTCCGGCGAGCCATCATTCGGCCGTGACTCGAGCCGCCCCTTCACCGCTGCGCATCATCCATGTCGATCTCGACGCGTTCTTCGCCGCGGTCGAGCAGCGCGACCGCCCGGAGCTGCGCGGCAAGCCGGTGATCGTGGGCGGCGACCCGCGCTCGCGCGAGTACACGCGTGGCGTCGTCAGCACCTGCAGCTACGAGGCCCGCAAGTTCGGCGTGCATTCGGCCATGCCCCTGCGGACGGCGTTGCAGCTCTGCCCCGACGGCATCTTCCTGCCCGTGGACGGCGCCAGGTACCAGCGCGTCAGCCGCGAGGTGATGACCGTCCTGCGCCGCTTCACGCCGGCGGTCGAGCAGGTTTCGATCGACGAGGCCTTTCTGGACGTCGGCGGCTCGGAGGCGCTCTTCGGGCCGGCGCCGGAGATCGCGCGGCGCATCAAGGAGGAAGTGCGCCAGGCGACCCGGCTGACCGTCTCGGTCGGGGTTGCGACCAGCAAGCTGGTGGCCAAGGTGGCTTCGGACCTGCGCAAGCCGGACGGGCTGGTCATTGTCGAGCCCGGCCGGGAGGCCGCCTTCCTGGCCCCGTTGGAGATCAGGCGGCTGTGGGGGATCGGGCCCAAGACGGCCGAGCGGCTGCACGCCCTGGGGGTTCGGACGATCGGCGAGCTGGCGGCCCTGCCGGTCGAGACGCTGGCGCGGGCCCTGGGCGACCACGGAGCAACGCTCCACGAGCGGGCCCTGGGGATCGACCCGGACCCTGTCGTAGGCGGCGGCGAGACGGCGAAGTCGGTCAGCCACGAGACCACCTTCGCCGTCGACGTCACGGACACGGCCGAGCTGGAACGGGCGCTGCTGGCCCTCTCGGAAGGCGTCTCGGCCCGGCTGCGGGCGGGCGGCCTGCGGGCCTCGACGGTTGCGGTCAAGATCCGCGATTCGCAGTTCCGGACGATCACTCGCCAGAAGCAGCTCGCCGAACCGTCCGATCTGACGGAGCCGATCTGGCATGCCGCGCTCGAGCTGGCCCGGCCGGAGGTCAGAGGCAAGAAGATCAGGCTGCTCGGGGTGGCTGCCACGGGGCTGGGCGCGCCGGAGCAGATCAGCCTGTTCGACGTCGTCGACGAGAAGCAGCGGCGCGTGGTCGAGGCGGCCGACGCAGTTCGGCGGCGCTTCGGCCAGCGGGCCGTCACCCGGGCCAGCCTGCTGCAACGGGGATTGCCGTCGCCGTTCGAGCGCGATCCGGGCTCGGCGGTCGAGGGCCGGGTCGGCGTGCCGGAGCACGAGGACGGGGAGGACGAGGGCTAGCCGGCCGCTGCGGGGGCGCCGGCCCGTCGATCGGCGCACCGGATGGCGTTCGAAGGCCCGGATTCCACAGTGACACGCGAGCTGTCACGGTCGCGGCCCAGGATCGGGACACGAACAGGCGAGCGGTCCCCAGGCTCTTGACAATCGAACGCCCGTTCGACTAGATTCGCCAGGCATTCGAACGTCCGTTCTCTCGCTCAAGTGCCCCGAGTGGAAAGACGGCCAGGACGAGGAGCAACACAGATGGCCTTCATCCGCTTGGAGCCGGTCGACGTCCGCGTCAAGACCGGCTGGGTCGACGGCGAGCCCCGAGAGATCACCTGGGGCGATCGCCGCCTGCCCGTACATCGGCTCGCCGCCGTGCGGCGCGAAACCGCGGCTTTCAAGGCCCACGAGGGGCCGAAGACCGTCTTCGAGGTGGAGACGCCGAGCGTCAACCTGGCCCTCAGCTTCAGCCACTGGACTCGCCGCTGGACGGTCGAAGCCGTGGACGACGAGCCGGGCTTGATCCAGTAGGGCCGGCTCGGCTCACGGCGATGGGCGGTTGCCGCCTACAATCGCCGCATGGAGAGGCAGGAAGAGAGCGTTTCATTCGCCGGGCTGAGCCTCGGTGAGTTCATCGAGCAGCTGTCCTCGGCCGAACCCGTGCCCGGAGGAGGAGCGGCTTCGGCAGTGGCGGCGGCCCTGGGGGCGTCGCTGGCCTCGATGGTCTCGGCCCTGTCCACGAGCCGGCCCAAGTACGCCGCGTACGAAGCCACTCTCGAGCGGGCGGGGTCCGCGGGGCGACGGCTGGCGGGCGAGCTGCTGGCCCTGGCCGACCGTGACGCCGCAGCCTACGGCGGCTACGCCGCGGCGCTGAAGATGCCGCGCGAAACGGACGAGCAGGTCCAGTCGCGCCATGCCGCGATCAGGACTGCGGCCCGGGCGGCCGCCGATGCGCCGTGGGAGATCGTCGTCGCCTGCCACGATCTGGCGGTGGAAGTCGAGGCCCTGGCGGGACGCAGCAACGTCAACGCCGCCAGCGACGTGCTGGTCGCCGCGCTCCTGGCCGAGGCAGGCGCGCGGGGGGCCGCCGAGAACGTCCGCATCAACCTTCCTTCCACCGGCGACGAGCGCTACGCCGAGGAGATGGACCAGAAGCTGGACGACAAGCTGCACGAGATCTCGACCCTGGCGGCCCAGACCCGTGAGATCGTTCTGTCCGGGCAGGTCCGGGAGCCGGAGGACGAGTGAGCGCCTCCAAGGAAGCCCCCAGGCCGGCGCCGTCCGCGGCATCCGAGAAGGCCACGGCGCCCGGAGCGGCCGGTCCGCGCTTGCTGGCCGGGAGCCCCATCGCCGCCACGCTTCGCGAAGGCCTCTGCGCCCACTTCGCCGCCTTCAAGGAGCGCCACGGCTACGCGCCTGTGCTGGCCATCGTACTGGTCGGGGCGGACGCCCCCTCCGCGGTCTACCTACAGCAGATCCTCCGAACATGCGCCAGGGTGGGGGCTGAAGGGCGTCTCGTGGAGATCGGGGCCGACGTCACGCCGGACGCGCTGTGCGACCAGATCGAGCGCCTGAACGAGGACCCGTCAGTGGCCGGCATCATCGTCCAGATGCCGCTGCCGTCTCGCATCCCGCTCCGGACCGTCATCGATTCGATCGATCCGACCAAGGACATCGACGGCATCCACCCCCGCAACGCCGGCCTGCTGTCGCTGGGCTACGAAGGTTTCCTCCCGGCCACGGCGGAGGCTTCGGTCGAGATCCTCAAGCGTTCGGGTATCGAGATCGCCGGCAAGCGGGTCGTGGTCCTGGGCCGCTCGAACGTCGTCGGCAAGCCTGCTGCGCTGCTGCTGGTTCGCGAGCACGGCACCGTCACGGTCCTCCATTCGAAGACCCGCGACCTGGCCCGCCACACCCGCGAAGCGGAGATACTGATCGTGGCCGCGGGCAAGCCGGGCCTGATCACGGGCGAGATGCTCTCACCGGGGGTCGTGGTGGTGGACGTGGGCATCAACGTCGTGCCCGACGGCCAGGGTGGTGAGAAGCTGGTGGGCGACGTGGACTTCGAATCGGCCGCGCCCGTCGTGGGTGCCATCACTCCCGTCCCGGGCGGCGTCGGGCCACTCACCAACGCCCTGCTGCTGAGCCACCTGCTGCGGGCGGCTACGGACCAGGCGGAGCGCTCCGCTACGGCCGGCGCCGCTCCGGCCCCGAAGGGAGCGTCCCGATGAGCGGCAAGCCGCCCCTGCCGTCGAGCCTGGAGATAGCCAGGGCCGCGAAGATGCGGCCGATCATGGATCTGGCCCGCGAGCTGGGGCTGCGTGACGAGGAGGTCGAGCAGTACGGCCCGTACAAGGCCAAGGTCTGCGTCGAGGCGATCGAACGCCTGGAGGCCGAGGCGGCCGCGGCGGGCAAGCGCGGCAAGTACGTCGTCGTGACCGCCATCACGCCCACTCCCCTCGGCGAGGGCAAGACGACGACCAACATCGGCCTCGTCCAGGGGCTCAACCGGATCGGGCACAGGGCGGCCGTTTGCATCCGCCAGCCGAGCCTGGGCCCGGTCTTCGGCATCAAGGGCGGCGCCGCGGGCGGCGGCTACAGCCAGGTCGTGCCGATGGAGGACTTCAACCTCCACCTCACCGGCGACAACCATGCCGTGGGCGCGGCCCACAACCTGCTGGCGGCCTTCATCGACAACAGCCTGACCCACAAGAACCCGCTGAACATCGACCCGCTGGGGGTGCTCTGGCCGCGCGTCGTGGACATAAGCGACCGGGCCGTGCGGCGAGTGATCATCGGCCTGGGTGGCCGCGAGAACGGCTATCCGCGCGAGACCGAGTGGCAGCTCACCGTCGCCGGCGAAGTCATGGCCGTTCTGGCCCTGGCCTCGAGTCTTCAGGATCTGCGCCGGCGGCTGGGCCGGATGGTCGTCGCCACCACCTTCGATGGCAAGCAGGTCACGGCCGAGGACCTGCGCTGCGCCGGCTCGATGACCGTCCTGCTGCGCGACGCCATCAAGCCGAACCTGCTGCAGACCCTGGAGGGCGGGCCGGCCTTCGTCCATTGCGGGCCGTTCGCCAACATCGCCCACGGCAACAACAGCGTCCTGGCCGATCGGCTGGCCCTGGCGACGTGCGAGATCGCCTGCACCGAGGCCGGCTTCGGGGCCGACATGGGCGCCGAGAAGTTCTTCGACATCAAGTGCCGCCAGAGCGGCCTGCGCCCCGACGCGGCGGTCATGGTGGCCACCATTCGGGCGCTCAAGATGCACGGCGGGGTCGGTCGTATCGTGGCCGGCAAGCCGCTGGATCCGGCTCTCGAGAAGGAGAACGTGGAGGCCGTCCGCAAGGGCTCGGCCAACCTTGCGGCCCAGATCGAGAACGTGCGCCTCTTCAACGTGCCGGTGGTCGTGGCCGTCAACCACTACCCCGGCGACACGGATGGAGAGGTGGCCGCCATCCGGGAAGTGGCTCTGGCCGCCGGGGCGCGCGACGTCGTCGTCAGCCGCCACTTCGGCGAGGGCGGCGCCGGGGCCGAGGACCTGGCCCGCGCCGTCTGGGACGCGGCAGCGGAAGGGGCACCGGACTTCCAGCTCCTCTACCCGGACGACATCCCGTTGCGGGAGAAGATCGAGGCGGTCGCGGTCCGCATCTACGGCGCCCGCGGCGTGGACGAGCTGCCGGCAACGACCAGGGCCCTCAAGCTCTACGAGGACCTGGGCTACGGCAACCTGCCGGTCTGCATGGCCAAGACGCACCTCTCGCTCAGCCACGACCCGAGCCTCAAGGGCCGCCCGACCGGCTTCCGCGTCCCCATCCGCGAGGTCCGTCTCTCGGCCGGGGCCGGTTTTGTCACGCCTCTTCTGGGCGAGATGCGCACCATGCCGGGCCTGCCCTCGCACCCCGCCGGCGAGTCGATCGACATCGACGCCGACGGCAACATCGTCGGCTTGTTCTAGGTCACGCCAGGGTTCGTGTTCGATGCGGGCGGCGAACCCAGGAACTCGGCTACGACTTCTATTCGCCCCACGATCGCGGCATTGAAGGCGTCGAGCTCCTGGGCAGGGATCCAGTACTCGCGATGCCAGGAAGCTCCGACGGTGTGGACCTCGTGGGCGACCAGGTAGCCGGCCTGGACCTCGAATCGAGTGACGTATCCGCGGTAGCCCGTATCTGGCGATGCCGCGTTCCAGTCGCGAGCGATCTGGGTTGCGTACTCCTCGTTCAGGACCGGGTAGAAGATCGGCTGTTCGGGCAGGCGAGGTGGGAAGGCGCGCCAGCCGGAAGCTTCGATGAGGGCCAGCTCCTTCGGGCCGACTGGACGCCAGAGAGTCACGGTATCGGACGCGCATCGATTGTCGCACCCGCGATCCCCGGCGAAGCGGCCTAGACTCACGCCATGCTGAACCTGCTGCTGACCCGCCACGGCCACGCCGCCGAGCCGAGCGTGATGCTGGGCGGGCAGCTGGACGTGCCGCTGGACGACGCAGGCCGCCAGGAGGCTGAAGCCCTGGCGAGGAGGCTGGACGGCGTCCGAATCGATCGCATCATCTCCAGCCCGATGGCCCGGGCGTTCCAGACGGCCCAGGTGATCGCCCGCGGCCGGCCGATCGAGATCGACGAGCGGCTGCGCGAGCAGCACTACGGCAGCTGGGAGGGACTGACCCATAAGGAGATCGAGGCCCGCGATCCTGAGTCACGCGCCCGCTGGGAGGCCGACCCGTCCGCCACCCACGCTCCCGGCGGCGAATGCGGCAACGACGTGGCCGCTCGGGCCCGCGACTTCCTGGCCGATCTGCTGGCGGCCGAGCTGGGCGGGCAGTCGGGCGAGGCGGCCGAAGCAGCTGCTGAGCCGCCCCACCGGCCCCCGGATCCTGGCGGCTCGCGCGAACCGGTTTCGGAGCAGCGGGCGGAGAAGGAGGGCGAGCGCCGCGTGCTGGTCGCGGCCCACGGCACGCTGGGCCGGATTCTGATCTCCGTCGCCCTGGGCTCGCCGATTCGCGACTACCGGCGCCGCTTCATCGTCGATCGCGCCGCGCTCACCGTCCTGCGCTACGAGCGCGGCGACGGCCCGGAGGGGGCGCAGCTCGTGCTGGCCAACGACGTGGCCCATCTCCGCTCCCCGGGCGAGGCGCCCTGGGGCTGAACGTGCCCGCCGGGCTTTCGCCCCGCCCTATGATTGAGATGGGAGGTGGGCTATGAAGCTGGTTGGAGGTTCGTCCGTTCGGCAAGGGGTCGTGGCGCTGGCCATGGTCTCAGTTCTGGCTGGCTGCAGCAGCAGCGCGCCGACCCCGATAGTGATTCTCGTGACGCCATCACCGGCCGCCTCGACGCCGGCTCCCACGCCGACCCCGGAGGTCACTCCTACTCCGTCGCCCGAGGTCACCGCGACGCCATCGGAGTCGCCCACGAGCGCGGCAGCGGCCTGTACGGGCACCGCCGCTCATCAGGCCTTCTTCGTCAATGCCGCCGCCGACCTGCCCTTCGACGTCTACTGCGCGGTTCTGCCCTCGAGCTGGTGGCTCGACAGCGCTTCGTACAACGGCCCCTTCCTGGAGGTTGCGTACAAGAATGGGGCAGGAGACAGTATCTGGATCTTCGAAGGCGGCTGGTGCCCGCCCGAGGCGTGGTGCGCCGACCCGGGCCCCCCGGTCGGGTCGGCGTCCTTCGACGGACTGGGCGGAACCCTCTACAGCGGCGGCTCCTACTACACGCTCAAGGTCGGTACGGCTGCCAACCCGGCCTACGCCATGGGCGGCGGCGGCATGAGCCAGGCGCAGTTCACGGCCTGGGCCGCCGCGGTGGTCAAGGTGCCCAAGCCCTGAAGGCCTCCGTCAGGCTGCCTCTGCGTCCAGCGTCAGCCTAACGTCCGCCAGGACGCGTGCTCGCGTGGCGAAGTCCTCCGGTCTGCGATCTCTCTGCCTCGCGGCTTGCGGCAATCGTAGCGTCCGGCAAATGCGCCTTTTCGGTAGTGATGGCAGACTGCGGTCTCACTCCCGGCCGTCCGCCACGAGGGATTCCTGTGTATCGCGCCATCGGGACCTACATCATCGCCTACAGCGCGGTCGCGGCCTGGGCCCCATACCTCTCCGCCTACTACAACAGGGGCCTGGGCATTCCGTTGGGCCTGGTGGGCCTGCTGATGGCCTTGACCTCGACCGTGTCGCTGGTCGGCTCGCCGCTATGGGGGACGCTCCACGATCGAAACCCCCAGTCCGGGCTGCTGCTCCCGGTCGCGGCGACCATCGCCGCCGCCGGAGCGCTGGGGATGCTGATCCTCGGCGCCTCGCCACTGCTGCCCGTCGCCGCCGCGATCTTCGCCCTGGGTATCTCGGGTATGTTCCCGATGATGGACGTTCGGGTGCTGGAGATGGTCTCGGCCGACCGGACGCGATACGCCCGAGTGCGCGTCTGGGGCTCGATCAGCTTCATCGTCCTGGCGCCGCTGATCGGCATGCTCACGGCGACCCACGGCCTGCAGGCCCTGTTCTGGGTCATGATCCCGGCCCTGCTGGCCGGCGGCCTGGCCGTCACCACGCTCCCCGGCCGCGACCATGAGGTTCGGGCCACGAGCATGCGCCGGGCGCCGATGACCGTCCTGCGCCATCGCCCGATCGCCATCTGCCTGATCGGCAGCTTCCTGGCCTGGGCGGCCGTCTCTTCCCAGAACGCGTTCTTCACGATCTACCTGATCCAGCTCGGTGCCTCGACCGACATGGCCGGCTCGGCCTGGTCGATCGCGGCCCTGCTGGAAGTGCCGGCCATGTTCTTCTTCCCGGCGCTGGCCCGGCGGTTCGGCGTGGAGCGGCTGATCGTCCTGGGGGCGGTCCTGCTGGTCGTGCGCCAGACGGTCAACGTCGTCTTCGCCGAGCCGGTCGTGCTGATGGGCTTCTCGCTCATCCAGGGGATCGGCTACTCGTTCGTGCTCATCGGGTCGGTGACCTTCATGTCGCACCAGGCTCCCAGGGGCACGGCCGCCACCGCCCAGGGCATCTTCAACGCCGTGGCCGGCAGCATGGCCGTCATCGCCGGCGCGGGGATCGGCGGGCAGCTGGCCGGGCTGCTGACGATCCGCGGCCTGTACGTGGTGTCGGCCTTCCTGGGCGCCTCGGCCGTGATCGTGATCGCGGCCGCCGTCCTGCCCGTCGCTCGTGCGAGGGCCCTCGAAGGGGCGACACAGCCCGGGCCGGGCTCGCAGCCCGAGCTTCTCCATGACGGCGCGGCTCCCCCGGCCGATCAGGCCCCCCAGGCGCTCCCTCGGGTTGCCGCCGGGCCCGAGGCTACAGACCCAGCTTCCTGAGCTGCGCCCTGATCTGGTTGGCCGCCGCCTGGCAGCCAAGATCGCTGAAATGCAACCCGTCGGAGGTGTACTCGGGCCGGATGGTGCCGCTCGAGTTGGCCAGCGCCCTGTACATGTCGACCACGTGGATCTTCTGCGCGTTGGCCAGCACCAGGATGGCCTTGTTGAGCGACTTGATCTTGGACGCCATGCTCGGGTAGGAGTCCGGCGGCACGTTGATGATGATCGGCATGATCTTGTGGGCCTTGGCGGCAATGACGATGGCCCGCAGGTTGGCGATGATGGCGCTTTCGCTGATGCCGTAGCCGAGGTCGTTGGTGCCGCCCAGGACCAACAACACCTCCGGCTTGTAGGGGTAGACGTCCCTCGCCAGTCGGGCGCGCATCTGCGAGGTGGTGTTGCCGGGCACGCCCGCGTTCTTGACCAGGCGCAGCACGGAGTCCTGGGCGTCAAGGCGGGTGGGCCAGGGGTTGTAGGCAGGCCAGGCCGTCAGGGAGTCTCCCAGGGCGACGAACGTTCTGACCCGCACCGGCTTGGGCGTGGGCTTCTTGGTGGGCACCGGCGTTGGCAGAGGCGTGGCTACGGTATCCAGGGCGGTCGTGCCGACGGGGACCAGGGCCTGACCGCTGCCGACGTGGCGGGTCGCAGCCGCGTCGTCGGGGCCGCCGGCCATGACGTAGATCGGGGTGGGGTCCGGCTCGGTTCCCAGGCCGGTGATCGGCCCGGCGATGGAGAAAGCGGAAGCCACGAGCAGCAGCCCCAGCACGGCCGCGGCCTCGCGGCGGCGCTGGTCGGTTCGACGGAAGTGACGACGCGTCGAGCGGCCTGCCTCATCGGCCGTCCACCAGGCTGGGTGGTCTGGGACCGTTTGATGGGCCATCTGGCGGCTGTCTTCGGCCGGATGTGGATCGCGATGGGCCATTTGCGCCGGACCCGCCGGCAGGAAGAAGAGAGCTCGCAGCCAGCCGGGGATCTGCCGTGAGTGCTCGGCCCCGGCGCGCCGGGTTTGGGCGTGCGTCTCGCCCGAATCTCGTGGCGAGGGACCTGCTGCGGCCGGAGTGAGCCAGTCGCCGACCGATCGCGAGCCCGAACCGGCGGCGCGGTCACGGATGGAGCGGGCTCCATCCTTGCGACCCCGGAGGCTGCTCATGCCCTCAGCCTACGCCTCGCGGGCCGATCTTCGCCAGCCGGGCATTCCCAGGCGCCACCACACGAAGCCTGCCACCGCGGCCACGCACAGCACCGCGATCAACATGTCGAACGGTCGCAGGGCATCTCGGATCTCCAGCCAGTTCTCGCCCAGGACGACGCCGGCGTACACGAGGGCAATGGTCCAGGGCAGGGCGCCCAGCGTGGAGTAGACGACGAAGCGGCCGAGCGGCATATGGGCGATGCCGGCGACGAAGCTGATGACGCTCCGGACGCCCGGCAGCAGGCGGCTGAAGAAGGCCGTGGGCGAGCCCCACCGGGCGAAGAACTCCTCGGCCAGCTCGACCTCGTGCTTGCGGATGAGCAGGTACCTGCCCCAGCGGTCCAGGAACGGCCGGCCGAGCCTGGCCCCCAGCCAGTAGCCGATCAGCGAGCCGGTCGTGTTGGCGGTCGTGCCCACGACGACGACGATCCAGAAGTTCCAGCTTCCGCCCGTCAGGGGCTCGACCTTCGTCGGATCGCTCACCAGGAAGCCGGCGAAGGGCAGGATCAGCTCCGATGGGAGCGGCAGCAGGGCCGACTCGATGACCATGGCCACGAAGACGCCGCCATAGCCCAGCGCGGCATACAGCTGATCCAGGAAGGGGATCACGAACTGGTCGATGAAGGTGAGCACGAACGGCCCTCTGTGGCGGTTGGAGGTCCTGTCCGGCACGGCCGGTCAAACTCCGCGGAGGATAACCGAGACGAGCCGTCGCTGCCCGCGGCCGCTATGCTCATCGACGTGAGCGACACGGGATCGCATCGCCATCTCCCGGACTCCTCCGCGGGCCGGTTGCCGCGCAGCCCCGGCTCGGTAGTCGAGCTGACCGGCGCCGATCTGGGCATAGCCGACGTCGAGGCAGTGGCCCGGGGCGGGGCGGCACCGGCCCTTGGCGATTCGGCGCGGGCTCGCATGACAGAGGCGCGGGCCGTCGTGGAGCGGCTGGTGGAGGCGGGCGAGGTCGTCTACGGCGTGACGACCGGCTTCGGCGACCTGGCCGGCACCTTCGTCTCGGCCGCGGATTCGGAGCAGCTGCAGGAGAACCTGCTCCTGTCCCATGCCGCCGGCGTGGGCGAGCCCCTGCCCCGGGACGTGGTGCGGGCCATGCTGCTGCTGCGGGCCAACACCCTGGCCCTGGGCCACTCCGGATGCCGGCCGCTGGTGGCCGACCGGCTGTGCGACCTGCTGCGCCTGGGTATCCACCCCGTCGTGCCGGGCCAGGGCTCGGTCGGCGCCTCGGGCGACCTGGCGCCGCTGGCCCATCTGGCCCTGCCGCTGACGGGCCGCGGCGACGTTGAGGTCGACGGCCGCGTGATCCCGGCCGCGGAGGCCCTCGACTCAGCCGGCCTGGAGCCACTGAAGCTGCAGGCCAAGGAGGGCCTGGCCCTGCTCAACGGCACCCAGATGATGTCGGCCGTAGGGGCGCTGGTGGCCGCCGATGCCGACCGCCTGTCAGGCACGGCCAGCGTGGCCGCCGCCATCAGCTGCGAGGCGCTGCTGGGCACCGACGTGGCCTACGGCGCGGCCCTCCAGCTGGCCCGACCGCACGCCGGGCAGGTTGCCGTCGCGGCCGAGCTGCGCCACCTGCTGCGCGATTCGACCCTCCAGCAAGCCCATCACCCCTCCTCGCACAAGGTCCAGGATCCCTACTCGCTGCGCTGTGTGCCCCAGGTTCACGGAGCGGTTCGCGACGCCCTGGAGTACCTGCGCGGGGTCCTGGACGTGGAGCTGAACTCGGCCACGGACAACCCGCTCGTCTTCCCCCAGGGCGGCGGGCCGGACGCCGCGACAGCGGCCACGGGCGGAGGGCTGGTCGTCAACGGTGGCAACTTCCACGGCGAGCCGGTGGCCCTGGCCCTGGACTTCGCCAAGCTGGCCATCTCGGAGCTGGGCGCCATCTCGGAGCGGCGCATCGCCCAGCTGGTCGATCCGAAGCTCAACGGCGGGCTGCCGCCCTTCCTCTCGGAGGGCAGCGGCCTGGAGTCGGGGATGATGCTGCTCCAGTACACGGCCGCGGCCCTGGCGTCGGAGAACAAGGTCCTGGCCCATCCCGCCAGCGCCGACTCGATCCCCACCTCGGCCAACCAGGAAGACCACGTCTCGATGGGCTCGATCGCGGCCCGCCACTGTCTGGCGGTCGTGGCCAACGTCCAGCGCATCCTGGCCATCGAGCTGCTGGTGGCCGCCCAGGCACTCGACCTGCGGCTGGCCCGAACGGGCACGGTCGCCGAAGGGGCGCTAGACGCTCGCCCCGGAGCCGGGGTCGAGGAAGCCCTGCGCCGGATCCGGGCTGTGGTGCCGCACCTTGATCACGACCGGCTCCAGACGGCCGACATCGAGGCCGCCACGAAGCTGGTCCGCGACGGCGCGCTCGTCGACCTGGTCGGCTAGGTCTCGGGAGGCAGCTCCTGAGCCGCCTGTTCCGACGCGCGTCGCTCCGGCCTGACTGTCGCCAGCAGCGCGACGGCAGCGGCCGAGCACCCGGCCCCAAACCAGAACGGCGCGGGTGGCGCGATCGCGCTCCAAAGGACGCCGGCGACGATCGAGGCCGGGAGGATCATCGTCCCCTGAACGGCATTGAGGATGCCGAACGCGGTGGCTCGCAGCTCTGTCGGCGCCAGGTCGGCCACCAGTGCCTTGCCCACCCCCTCGCTCAGGGCGTAGTAGGTGCCGTATGCGATCCACAGCGGCAATACCCAGGCGCCGTCGGTCGCGAGCGCGAATCCAGCGTAGCAGGCGCCGTAGATCAGCCAGGCTGTGGCGATCAGCGCGCGCCTCCCGATCCGGTCGGACAGCGCACCCGCGGGCCAGGCTACCAGCGCGTTCGTGGCGTTGAAGGCCGCGATCGTCAGCAGGAGCGCCAGCAGCGTGAGCCCCAGGCCCTGGGAACGCAGCGCCAGGAAGGCGTCGCTAGAGTTGCCCAGAGTGAACAGGGCGTTGGCGGCCATGAAGAGCCAGAACGGTCGCGGGAAGCGCCGCCAGTCGGCAACGCTGCCGACCGCTGTGCCGGCGGACTTGTCTTGCGGCGAGGGAGGAGCGGCCGAGCGGGCCCTGCCCGCAACGTCATGGACGCCCACGGCGAGCGTGACCAGCGAGGCTATGCCCGGCAGCAATGCCAGCAGGACCAGGACCCGGAACGCATCGCCGGTGAGCCGTGTCGCGTCGCCCTCGATGGTCCAGATGACGACCGCCGCCACGAACACGCCTACCAGGGCCCCGGTCGTGTCCATGGCTCTGTGGAAGCCGTAGGCCACGCCGCGGTACTCGGGCGCGGTGGAATCGGCGATGAGGGCGTCTCGGGGCGAAGTCCGTAGCCCCTTGCCGAGCCGGTCGCACACCCTTCCGACCAGCACTACCGGCCACGCGACGGCTGCCAGGTAGAGGGCCTTGGCCGCCACCGACGTTGCGTATCCCAGTCCCACCAGCAAGCGCCGCCGGCGCAGCCGATCGGACAGGGCGCCGCTGACCAGCTTGAGCAGCGAGGCCGAGCTCTCGGCGACGCCTTCGATGACGCCGATGACGGCCGCCGGGGCCAGCAGGACGTTTGCCAGGAAGAGCGGCAGGACATAGACGAGCATCTCGCTCGAGATGTCCGTGAGGAGGCTGACCAGCCCGAGCGCTACGACGTTGCGGGTGATCCCCCGGGTGAGCCCGGCCCGCCAGGCCCGCCGCCTGGGCAGTCGTTCGGGCGGGCTGGCCGGCTGGACGGTGAGAGGATCCTCGTCGGGGGCGGGCATGCCGCCGAGTCTAGCGCGGCAAGTGGAGGAGGCGAACCCCTAGGCGTCGGCTGCGCGGCTCTCGCTGCCCGAACAGCGGTCGATGGCCCGTCTGACCCGGCCCGCGTCGCCCAGCCCGGAGCGCTGCAGGGCCCAGAGCGAGGGCAGCAGCCTGGGGTCGGCGGCTGCCGCGGCGGCGTCGAGCTCCAGGCAATCCACCGCCGGCGACTCCAGGGCCCGGATCAGGTGCGGCACGGCACGGGGATCGCGGCGCACCGCCAGCCCGAAGAGCGCCTCGGCCCGAGCGGTCCGGCAGGGGTCGTGGGTCCGGGCCAGCAGCGCCGCCCGAACCTCCGGCCCGTCCTCGCCGGAGAGCGTCCCCAGCCCGAACGTGGCCCAGTCGCGAACCTCCGGCTCGGCATCGCCGGACAGCCTGATCAGGGCGTGTCGCGCCTCGTGCGGCAGCGGCCGCGGCCCGATGCTGGCTACGGCGAAGGCCACCGCCAGCCGCACGGCCGCATCCTCGTGCTCGGCCAGGGCCACCACGCGCGGCAGAGGCGAGGGATCGGCGACGTGGCCCAGGGCTGCGACCACGGAGGCCACGACTGCCGGGTCCGCGTCGGCAGCCAGGCGGTCCAGCAACGCGGCCAGGATGGCCGGCCTGGCGCCCGGATCCAGCCCCACCAGGCGGCCCATCACGTCCGCGCCCAGGGTCCGTGCCCGCGGTCGCTCGTCTCCGAGAAGCCGCAGTGAGGCGGCCAGCACGTCGTCGGGGCACTCGCCGACGATGGCGTCGATCAGCTCCCAGCGACAATCATCGCCGAGAGCGGCCAGGGCGGCCTGGATCAGGCTGTCGAGAGCGGTCAATCGGGACCTCGTGGCGGGGAGCGCCCTCTACCTTAGCCGCGCCGCGGCTCAGCGTGGCTCAGTCGCGCGTGAGGGAACGCGTGTGGCGCCTGGCGCGATGCAACCCACGTCAGATGCGCGTCCGATCCCCATCAGATCCGTGCCGGTCCCCGCCGTGACCGCCTCCCGCCCCCGGTGAGGTTGGTCTAACGTAGACGGGCAGCCGGGCGCCAAACAGGGACAGACGGCCGGGGCCAGAGAGGAGGCGAGGACGATGGCGAGTGGAGTGGCCGGTGCCCGGGGCCTGGCGCCGGTGGCGCTCATCACGGTCCTGATCGTGGCCGCCTGCGGCAGCACGGCCTCGACGCCCGCGGCATCGCCCACGCCCGAGCCGTCCCCGTCCCCGTCCGCCACGCTGCAGCCTACTCCCGTGCCCTCGGCCGACATCGCCTACGAGCAGGAGGCCATCGCCATCATCGAGGCCCTGGGCGGCAAGGTGCCGGCGGACGCGACGGCGACGGTTACCTACGGCGATCCGATCGCCGGGGCGGCGAGCGTCCACGTCGCCCTGGGCGACTGGCAGATGGCCTGGGACGGCCAGCACGTTCTGCGCCACGTCTTCTGGGAGCAGTACCTGGCCGGCGCAACGCCGCCCGCCTCGGCCCTTCTCGACGAGGCCCAGATCAGCGATCGCGTGGACGCCATCGCGGCTGCGCTGAAGCTGACTCTCGGCGCCCCGGAGCAGCTGATTGCCCAGGAAGGAACGTGGATGGCCGCCTGGCCGCGGGTCGAGGACGGGGTGCCGGTCGAGGAGAACGGCACCCGGATCTGGGTCAACAAGGACGGCACCTTCCTCCAGTACACCTACAACTGGAACGACCTGGGCCCCAGGCCGACCAGCACGATCTCGGCCGCCGAGGCGATCGAGGCCGTGCAGGACTGCGGCGCCGAGAACGGGCCGGCCGCGACCTGTGAGGCCGAGCTGGTCTGGCACCTGCCTCAGACCCAGCCCATCGACGCGCCGCTGGTCCTGTGCTGGATCGTGGGGCCCAAGGGCGGCAACGGCGATTGGCGGGTCTGGGTGGACGCCGGCACAGGCGAGATCGTCGACGTCGCGGCGATGCTGAACTGAGCCCCGGCCGCGCGGGCCGCGGTGGCGTACAGTTGGCGGGCCATGCCCACGATCGAGTTTCGCGACGTCGCCGATGAAGCGGGCTTCGGGCTGATTCCGCCCTGCGCCGACCCCGGCTTCGACCACCGGACCTGCAACTACTGGGAAGATGCCGACAGGGGCTCCAAGGCAAGCCGGTCGAGCTGGCTGCCTGCCGCCGGGTCGAACTCCGAGGGCCAGGCGTCGGGCACGGCCGAACCTTCCTTCAACCCCTTCGCGCCTGCTCCCAAGGCCGAGGTCAACCCCTTCGCGCCGGCCTTCCGCCAGGCGCCCGACGCCAACCCCTTCATCGAGCCCAGGCGGGCGGCGTTGGAGGACAACCCCTTCGCGCCCGGCAAGCCCGCTCGCCCGAGCGTCGCTCCGGGCGCGCCCCGCAAGATGCAGCTCCTGGGTCGCGGCCTGGCGGTCTTCGGCAGCTACGCCAAGCTGCTTCTCGTCGACGGCGTGCCGGCCGCCTACTGCCAGTTCGGGCCGCTGTCGGCCTATCCCCGCGCCCTGCGCCTGCGCGAGCTGTACCCGCAGCTGCCGGACGCGCCGCTGCCGGCGGTGATCACCTGCATCGCCACGACGCCCGAGACGCGCCGCCAGGGCCACGCTCTGCGCCTCGTCGAGGAGGTCTGCACGGACCTTGCCGGCCGCGGCTTCTCGGCCGTGGAGGCGTACCCGGAGGCACGTGCCGCCGACGAGGCTACCCCGGCGGCCCGCCCCGCCTTCTGGGTCCGGGCCGGCTTCGCCCTGGCCGTGGACGATGAGCGCTACCCGGTCATGCGCAGGGAGCTGTAGGTGCGCCGTCCTCTCGCCGCTTTCGCCGTCGCGCTCGCAGTCGCCTCTCTGACCGGCTGCACGTACAACGTCGTCGTGACGCAGGCGCCCTCGCCGACGCCCTACAACCAGCCGCTGCTGCCCACCCCCTGGCCCAATGGCACCGTGGGCGCTTCGGGCCTGCGTATCAACCCCAGCCTGCTTTCCAACATCCCGCTCAGCGTCGGTGGCTCGCCGCTCATCGAGGACGTCATCCAGGAGATCCAGGCTCTGGACGACCCCACCTACTCCTCCGCCTTCAGCTCCTACTACGCCGCCCGGGTCAACGACGTGGCCGACCCCAACTGGCTCCTCGTGACCCTCGAGGAACGCAAGCCCGGGGCCCAGAACGAGGAGTTCTACGTTCAGTGGCGCGACAGCTGGTTCGGGGTCGCCTGCTCCCAGGCCGAAGAGCTGGCCAGCAAGAGCAGCGAGACCATCAGCGGTTGGGAGGTGGACATCGGCACCTGCAACGGCGGCGTTCTGGTCTACGTGGTCGCGCTGGACAACGGCGTGCTGGTGTCGATGATGGAGTTCGGACCGCGCCGCCTCGGCCGCCAGCTGATCCAGGCCATCCCGTAGGCGCCTGCCGGGGCGAGAACCGGGAGGTTCGAGCATGAGCGCCTCAATGGCCGATCGCCGCAAGAAGGCTGAGCCGCGGATCGTTCGCGCCCCGCGCGGCACCCGGCTGAGCTGCAAGGGCTGGGTCCAGGAAGCTGCCCTGCGGATGCTGATGAACAACCTGGACCCTGAAGTGGCCGAACGGCCGGAGGACCTGGTCGTCTACGGCGGGACCGGCCGGGCCGCCCGAAGCTGGGACGCCTTCGAAGCCATCGTCCGGGAGCTGCGGCGCCTGGAGAACGACGAGACGCTGCTCGTCCAGTCGGGCAAGCCGGTGGGAGTCTTCCGCACGACCGAGTGGGCGCCTCGCGTCCTGATCGCCAACTCGAACCTCGTCGGCAAGTGGGCCGATTGGCAGATCTTCCGCGAGCTGGAGCGGGCGGGCCTGATCATGTACGGCCAGATGACGGCCGGCTCGTGGATCTACATCGGCACCCAGGGCATCCTGCAGGGCACCTACGAGACCTTCGCCGAGCTGGCCCGCCGGCACTTCGGTGGGACGCTGAAGGGCCGGGTGGTGCTGACGGCCGGCCTGGGCGGCATGGGCGGGGCGCAGCCGCTGGCCGTGACGATGAACGAGGGCGTGGCCCTGGTCGTCGAGGTGGACGAGGCGCGGGCGAAGCGGCGTCTCGAGATCGGCTACGTGGACATGCTGACCGGCTCGCTGGACGAGGGGCTCGAATCGGCGCGGGCGGCTGCGGCGGAGGGCCGGGCGAGCTCGATCGCGCTGGTGGGCAACGCCGCGGAGATCGAGCCGGAGCTGGTGCGGCGCGGCGAGCGCTTCGACGCGGTCACGGACCAGACCAGCGCCCACGACGCGCTGAACGGGTACGTGCCGGCGGGGCTCACGGTCGCCGAGGCGGCCGAGCTGCGGCGCTCCCAGCCCGACGAGTACGTCCGCCGCTCGATGGCTTCCATGGGCGAGCACGTTCGGGCGATGCTGGCCCTCCAGAAAGCCGGCGCGGTCACCTTCGACTACGGCAACAACATCCGGGCCCAGGCGAAGGAGGCCGGCGTCGCCGACGCCTTCGACTTCCCCGGCTTCGTGCCCGCCTTCATCAGGCCGCTCTTCTGCGAGGGCAAGGGGCCGTTCCGGTGGGCTGCGCTGTCGGGCGATCCGGCGGACATCCTGGCCACCGACAAGGCGATCCTGGGGCTGTTCCCGGAGGACGAGTCGCTGCGGCGCTGGATTGAGATGGCCGAGGCAAAGGTGCCCTTCCAGGGGCTGCCGGCCCGAATCTGCTGGCTCGGCTACGGTGAGCGGGCGAAGGCCGGCCTGGCCTTCAACGAGCTGGTTCGGTCGGGCAAGGTCTCGGCGCCGATAGTCATAGGGCGCGACCACCTCGATTCGGGCTCGGTCGCCTCGCCCAACCGCGAGACTGAATCGATGCGCGACGGCTCGGACGCTATCGCCGACTGGCCGCTCCTCAACGCCCTGGTCAACACCGCGGCCGGGGCGAGCTGGGTTTCGGTCCACCACGGCGGCGGAGTGGGCATCGGCTACTCGCAGCACGCCGGCATGGTCGTGGTGGCCGACGGCACAGACCTGGCGGCCCAGAAGCTGGAGCGGGTCCTCACAACGGACCCCGGAACGGGCGTGATGCGCCACGCCGACGCGGGCTACGAGCGGGCCATCGAGGTGGCCAGGGAGCGTGGCGTCCGCATCCCGATGCTGGAGGAGTAGGCCGCGCCCCTACGCTGCGCCGTGGACCTGCGCCTTGCGCTTGACCTCCACGGCCCGGGCGCTCCCCGCGGCGGCGCCGGCGGCCAGGGCGTCGCCGGGCGCCACTCCCGGCCGGCCGTCGAGGGCCGGCAGGCCGCGCAGCGTGCGCAGCGGTGAGAAGAGGACGAACAGGATCGAGGCGAAGGAGCCGGCCGCGGCGACGATCAGCGCCACCCGCACCCCGAGCAGCGTGCCCAGCAAGCCGCCCAGCAGTGAGCCGAGAGGGATCGTGCCCCAGACGATGAAGCGCATCGTGGCGTTCATCCGGCTCTGCATCGACTGCGGAGTGATGGCCTGGCGGAGGCTGACCTGGGCCACGTTGTAGATGACCTGGGTCAGGCCGATCACGAACCAGCCGGTGAAGATGGTGACGCCGGCCCAGAACAGGTCGGGCGGTGTGAGGGTAATGAGCACGTAGGCCGGGCAGCTCAGAGAGGCGGCGACGATGATCGTGGGGCCGATGCCGAGAGTGCGGGGCAATCGGCTCGACAGGGCCGCGCCCGCCAGGAAGCCGAAGCTGGCCAGGCCGAGGACGGTCCCGAAGAAGGCCGGAGGCAGCTCCAGCTCGCGCCAGATCAGCACCGGGAAGATGCTGAACAGGGCGGCCCCGAAGAGGTTGGAGGTGCCGGTGCAGCCGGCGATCGGCCGCAGCAGCCGGTTCCCCAGGACGTACCGCAGGCCCCCGGCCATCTCCGCTCGGAGGGTGGTGGGCCGGCCGTCGGAGCCCAGCATCCGCTCGGGCCTGGGCTCGTGCTTCTTGATGGCGATGATGAGGCCGCCCGAGACGACGAAGCTCAGCGCGTCCGCGACGATGGCTATCGGCGCGGCGACGACGGCAATCATGTTGCCGGCCAGCGTGGGCCCCGTGATCTGCGCCGACGAGTAGCTGACCTGCAGCCGGGCATTGCCGTCCACCAGGTCCTCGCGGTCCACCAGCTCCGGCAGGAACGACTGGTCGGCGATGTCGAAGAAGGCGGTCAGGGTGCCCGTCAGGAAGGCCACCACGAAAAGCTGGCCGATGGTGAGGCCGTCCAGGGCATAGGTCACTGGAATGCTGAGCAGCACCACCGCCCGACCCAGATCCGCGGCGATCAGGACCGGGCGGCGGCGCACACGATCCAGCCAGGCACCGGCTGGAAGGGTGAAGAGCAGGAAGGGCAGCATCTCGACGGCCATCAGCAGCGAGACCTGGAAGATGCTGGCGTCGAGCATCGTCAGGGCGATGAATGGCACGGCGAACAGGGTGATCTGGCTGCCCACGACACTGATCGTGGCGGCGGCCCACAGCTTGCGGAAGTCTCCGTGACGCCAGAGTGACGGTCGTACAACGCCCAGCATGCTTTCAGCCCAGAGATGATTGCTGCGGCATGGTATCGGCGCGTTTGGGGGCCGGCATTAGGCGACCAGTCTCATTCGGGGGTATGCCAGGATAGGCAAATACCTACGCAAGTAGGGAGTGCTGACCTAGTACTCATGGAGTGAACCGCGTGGCCGGGCTCGTCGAATCGGTGCCGAACTTCAGCGAGGGGCGACGGCTGGACGTGGTCGATCGGTTGGCCGCGGCCGTGGAGCGCGTGCCCGGGGCCCTCCTGCTCGATCGGACGAGCGACGGCAGCCACAACCGCAGCGTCCTGACCATGGCCGGCGAGGCGGGGCCCGTCGTCACGGCGCTGGACGCGGCCTTCGAGGTGGCGATCGCCGAGATCGACATGGAGCGCCACATCGGTGAGCACCCTCGGATCGGCGCCGTGGACGTGGTGCCGTTCGTGCCCCTGGGCCACACGGTCATGGCCGAGTGCGTGGAGCTGGCGCGGGAGTTTGGGGCCCACGTGGCCGAACGGTTCGGAGTGCCGGTGTACCTCTACGGCGAGGCAGCTATGAGGCCCCTCCGGTACAAGCTGGCCGAGGTTCGCCGGGGCCAGTACGAGGGGCTCAAGGCTGAGATCGGCCAGCCGGAAAGGAAGCCCGATTTCGGGCCGGCACGGCTACATCCCACCGCCGGGGCCGTCGCCGTCGGCGCCCGGCCGTTCCTGATCGCCTACAACATCAACCTCGACAGCACGGACCTCGAGCTGGCCAGGCGGATCGCGCGGCTGGTGCGCGAATC
>Ga0315538_1000618_pt1 | contig 21991 bp, 18 predicted proteins | sample SalMarSW160230MG_2_FD_203834 | JGI IMG/M metagenome (GOLD analysis project Ga0315538, IMG submission 203834) | Salt marsh sediment microbial communities from the Plum Island Ecosystem LTER, Massachusetts, United States - Salt Marsh Sediment SW1601-230 ...
TTTGGCTCGGGCAAGTCTTCAACACGGGTAATTCCTTCGGTTATATCAGTAACATATTCTCCAGGTCCATACATTTCATTGTCCTCCAGAAAAACAGTAACTTTCTGAAGGATATATCGGACATCACCATCTTAACCCATTAAAAATGCCGGTAAATTTGCTAAAGTCTCTAAAAAAATAAGATTATCTAATAACGCTATAATAAAATGACAATTTTCTCCGAATATCTTTCCCGCAAAGGCGGAAATCCAGAACGGTGTAAAACTCGTGCTTCGTAGCGGCTCCGTTTCACCCTTCGTAAGTCCCGAATATATCAGTAAGCAGAGAGCTGACTTTGCAGAGCAGCACTTCATACCCTACATGCTGCGCGCTGTGCCCCAAAGAGGATTGTCCCACTGTGCTCTCTCAAGTAAAAAATTCTGGCCTTTCTGGTAGAGTACATGTTCTTTTTTTTGTCCAGGTTGCCCCGAAAGCATTACTTACGGCCAAAAGCAACTCAAAAATGGGTCATCGCGAGATAGTAGGATAGATTTGCTTGATTTTACCGTCCCAATCTTGTATAATGATAACAATAACTTAATTAATAACTCAAAAGGCTGTAATTAGTACTTTTTATAGTCTATCGCTTGGGGCGTGGAAGTTCTTTGCCCCTCGGGCTCTTAGACCGATGTGGCGGGAAGTTGTAGTGATGAAAAAGTTGTCTCCCCTTCTTGCTGTTTTATGTTTGTTGGCTGGTTGCACATCATCATTTTTTCGATACGTTATAGTCGATACATCCACTCCTTCCGGTGGGCAATATACAGAAATTGCTAAGCTAAGTGACAGCAGACAAAGTCTATCCTGGCAAATTGATAGTAAAGTTGAGAAAACCGGAACGTTTCGTGTGAAATACCATCCACTTTCTGCCACAAAACACTGTATCGTAGTTGAGGGCAGCATTGCAGACAATAATAAAAAGTACCCCGTTGTACTCGATACAGGAGCCTCTCAGGGCGTATTCGTTAACGATATACATGTTCTTGAAAACAAGCTGTCGATTTATCCCGTGCAAACAAACAAAGCCGATTCGGCGGATTACGGCTTCGGCCTTTGTTACGTTCCAGAGCTGCGGATAGGGCAGATGACTTTACTAAGTTTTCCGTGCTGGTATTTGCAGCGGCACCTGGAAATTGAGTTTTTTGGATTACCAATTGTCAGAGATGAATCCATCATTGTGGGGCTGAAAGCTCTGCAAGAATTCAATTACATCATTTTCGACGGCACGAAAAGAGAAGTAGTATTTTCTCGTGATAAAGACTTTGAACCTGACAACGAACAGTTGTGGTCAAAATATCCACTTTCAATTGAAGAAGATCAATATGGTAATGTATTTCTTTTTGTCTGGATTCCGATTGCTAACGAGTTGATGAAAGTACAGCTTGACACCGGCAGCGGAAACGGCCTGGCACTTAGCGAAGAACAATGGGGACAACTGTCTCATAAGATACAAAAAGTCAAGCTTAAAGAGGACACAGAGTTATACCCATATATTGGCCGACTGCCCTGCAAGCAAGGTGTCATCACACAGCTTCAAGTAGGCCGCAGATTAATCCGAAATGCAAAGATATCAGTTTTCCCAGCTAACAGCCCGCTGTTAAGCGACTGCAATGTGGTGTTAGGGATGCAATATTTTAAAGATACTGTGATAGTTCTTGATTTTAACAAAGAAGTATTATGGATTATGAAACAAGCATCCTGATGGACACCTTGAACTCTTAGCCTCGCACTGGACATGCACACATATCCTTCTCAGAATTTCCACGAAAGACAAACTTATCGGAACTGGCATTTTAATACTTCAAGCAGCTAATAGTTCTGTCCGGACCGCATTTCCCACTTCTTCTTGTAGGAAATATTGCTGATTCTTGGTCAATAATCAGATTTAAATCAAAAAAACCAAGAACTTATCGTATGAAAAAATCCAGATTAGTACGTTCGATAATGTATGAGGCTAAGTATAGACCTGCCTCAAAGAAGCCTTTTCGTAAATAAGTCGCTATTTTATGACGAAAAATGTTGAGAAAGAATCTTGTCGGCCACCGGTGGGGTCCAGGCATATCAGTTAGGAGAAGAAGTTGGAGATGTTATTGTTAGTCTTATCTTCATAAGAAGCTTTGGTGATGGATAAGGAGTTCATAAGGGACGTGATATCTTCTGGTGGAATATTACTGTTAAGCAAAAGCTCTGGAAGAATGCCAGACTCATTGTTCCAGCATGCTCTTAGCGGCTGAAGTTGTCTCAGATTTTTCCTGGTAATAGCTATGACACTCAGAGTGCGGGAAAAAATTTTGATAATTACAACTACGATCCTGTTACTTGCAGGTGGCGTGAATGCATTTGTTATAAGCCGAATGTTCAAAAAAGAGTATTCTGCCGCTCAACGGTCAAAGATGGATATTATTGCTAATATGCTCAGGTCACACATAGAAAGACTGCTTGAGCTGGGGATTGCTATAGAGAATATGGAGGGATTTGATGCCCAGTGCCAGGAGATCCTACAGAAGCACAAAGAAGTGGCCTACGTTATGGTGGTTCGGAAAAACGGCTGGATATTGTTTCATAATGATCCGGCACAACGCGGTACGATGATAAAAAATCCACAAATCCTCAATGCCCTTGAGCGCAACCAGCAGACGGCTTGTTTATCTGAAGTCGCTGAGCGAAAGTACTACAATACGATAGTCCCGGTGGAGGACGGTTCAAATGGGCCCATTGTTGCTGTAATAGTAGGATTTCCCAAGACGCTTATCGACAGTAAGGTACAAGAGCTTCTTGGTAATAGTTCTATGGTGGCTCTTGTATCTTTAGGCCTTGCGACATTTTTATTACTGACCAGTCTTTCAATTTCATTAGTGAGACCCTTATCCAGGCTTATTGCTACAATTCAACAGATACGGGGAAGTTCGGACCTTGACAAGAGAGTTGCAGTCAAATCGACAGATGAAATCGGTGTGCTTGCCAATGCTTTCAATAATTTGACCACCAATATGAAGATTCTTATGCAGCAAGAGAGAAAATTCGCGGCTCAGGCGGCGGTAGCGAAGATCGAGCGCGAACGGGCCGTCGAGTTAGAGAAGGCTTATAAAGAATTAGAAAATGCCAATAAGGAATTAAACGATTTTGCGTACGTGGTATCGCACGATTTGAAAGCTCCGTTACGCGGGATAAATACGCTGGTTAATTGGTTGTCGGCTGATTATGTGGATAAGTTAAGCCAGGAAGGTAAAGAGCAGATGGATTTACTTATTAACCGTGTAGATCGAATGCATAACTTAATCGATGGAATCCTGCAGTACTCTCGAGTTGGCCGTGTTAAGGAAGAAAAAACACAGGTAAATCTTAATGAGCTTGTGCCGAGTATTATCGATATGATTGCTCCGCCGGAAAATATTACCATCACAATTGAAAATGAATTACCAGTAATAGAGTGTGAGAGGACTCGGATTATTCAAGTCTTCCAGAATTTACTAAGCAACGCCATCAAATACATGGATAAACCAAAAGGTCAGATACGAATTTGCTGTGTCGAGGAGTACCCGCCTTCGGCGGGCTGGAAATTCAGCGTCACAGATAACGGCCCTGGTATAGAAGAAAGGTACTTCGAAAAAATCTTTAAGATATTCCAGACGTTATCACCACGGGATGAAGTTGAAAGCACCGGAGTCGGCCTGACTGTGATTCAAAAGATTATTGAGATGTACGGGGGTAAGATTTGGGTGGAATCAAAACGGGGCGAGGGAAGCACATTCTTCTTCACTCTGCCAAAGCAAGAAAAGGTGGTTAGAGATGAGAAACTCGAAGCCAGCTTTATTTGAAAATCATATTGGGGATTAGAAAGGGTGATTGTAATGAAAGCTGTAAAATTAATGATTAGTGGTGTGCTTGTATTGAGTTTGGTGGGCATATGCCCGGCTCAGGAGGTTGAAGACACTGTGCAACAGGTCGATCCGAACGCCGTACCTTCGGTTAAGTACAGATGGTATGGTTTTGAGCTTTTGGATATTTTGCGTGGCCTTGAAGGCAAAGTTTCGGTTGACGTAGGTGCTACGATCCAGAGCAAGAATATGTGGCATGGTTTTGATTTATATGATGACCATGGAGTCTTCATGCCTGCGGTTGGAGTTACTTTGGGTGATACAGGCTTTAGCGGGAAAGTCATGCGTGGTTATCCTTTATCAGGTGGTATGGAAGAGTCTGTTCAGATGCTATATGCGATTTTCTATACAGGAGCTTTCCTCGAAGATACGCCTTATGTCACTAATTACACTGCCAACTACTTCTATTACAGCTTGCCGAGAATAAGTGGGGCAAGGTCTGATTCGCAGGAAGTTGGCGTGACTTTTGCTTGGCCAAAGCTCTTGGGTGACAATGGTCTGCTACCTAACTACTACATTGGAAGGCTATGGCCGAGCAGAAGCCATTCTAATATCAGAGGAAGTGAGGGCTTCATTCACGTTTTCGGTCTGGCGTATGACTTTGCCGTACCTGATTTCTGGGCTGCCGGTAAGAGTCAGGGTTTCAGGCTTTCCAGTGATATAACCTATAACGACGGTTTCGGTGCCGGTAGTGCCGAGCACGATTGGTCTCATGCTGTTCTTGGCGCCAGCTCAAATGTAGGAATCGGCAATATAACGTTTACGCCTTATGTGAACTATCAGATTTCCATGGATGACTCTGTTAATCCAGAGGATGAACTCTGGTGCGGTGTAAACCTCACGTACCGCTTCTAAAGTAGGCGCACGGGATTAAAAATTGTGTTTGAAAAATGGAGGTGATTGAAATGATTCTCAGTAAACACATTAGATTTAGGCGGCAAATGCTGCTTGCAATCTTGTTAGTTTCTGTTTGCGTGTTTTTGAATAGCTGTAGTGAAAAGAAGCCCAAGGTGTATCGGGTGGGTATTCTTTGCGGCTTAGATTATATCGGTGCTATCCCTGATATGTTCAAGCCCGAAATGGCTGAGCTGGGATACATAGAAGGTGAGAACATAGTCTATAATATTCAGAGAACAAACTTTGAACCGGTAAGAGAAAAGCAAATCCTCAAGCGATTTGTGGAAGATAAAGTTGACCTGATTTTTACGTTTCCCACTGAAGTATCTATGGCAGCCAAGGCAGCCACCCAAGGAACAGACATTCCTGTTATTTTTGCTATTGCCAATATTGAAGGGACTGGTCTGGTCGAGAGTGTGCGTGAACCAGGCGGGAATATCACGGGAGTGCGTTATCCTGGCCCTGACCTTGCTATCAAGCGTTTTGAGACTATGCTTGAGCTGGCGCCGAATGCTAAACGAATGTGGGTGCCTTTTCAGCGGGGTTACCCTATTGTAAGCAGCCAGATGGAAGTATTGCGTCCAGCTGCTGAAGCCGCGGGTGTAACATTGATTGAATTTCCAGCTGATAATGCGGCAGAGATTCAGGCTGAGCTGGATGCAAGAAATAAATTAGATGATATTGGTTTTGACGCAATATTATTTATACCTGAGCCTCTTAGTTGTACGGATGATGCTTTTGAAGTAATAGCTAAGTTTGCATATGAGCATAAGATGCCTATTGGCGGTATAACAATGCAAGTTGGGGACTATGGGTCTATTTTCGGCATAGATGTCGACGACCCAAAAACAGTCCGACAGGCAGCAATACTAGCCGATAAAATCCTCAGAGGTACCCAGGCCGGCACCATCCCGGTTGTCTCAGCCGAGAGTTTTTTTGAGATAAATTACAAAGTTGCCCAAGAACTGGGATTGAATGTTAGTGAAGGCTTGTTAGGCAGGGCAGATAAGATAATTCGTTGATAAAAAAGAGGTGATTAAGATGGATCTAAGTAAGCAAATTAAGTCTATGCAACAAATACTGATTCTTACTCTGTTAGTTGCAGTTTGTGTGTTTTTGAGTAGTTGTAGTGAAAAAAAACCCAAGGTGTATCGGGTGGGTATTCTGTCTGGCTTAGATTATATGGCTGATGCAACAAATGGCTTCAAGGCCAAAATGACCGAGTTAGGCTACATCGAAGGTAAGAACATCATCTATGATTTGCAGAAAACGAACTTTGATATGGCCTTTTATAAAAGCAGCCTCAAGAAGTTTGTGGAAGATAAGGAAGACTTAGTTTTCGTGTTTCCCACAGAAGCATCCCAGGAAGCCAAGGCAGCAACCCAGGGGACAAACATCCCTGTGGTTTTTGCCATTGCCAACATAGAGGACACCGACCTGGTTCAGAGCGTACGCCAGCCAGGCGGGAATATCACCGGCGTGCGTTATCCTGGTCCGGATTTGGCAATCAAACGTTTTGAAATCATGTGTGAGCTGGCACCTTCAGCCAAACGAATGTGGATACCCTATCAGCGGGGTTATCCTATTGTGGCCAGCCAGTTAAAGGTATTGCGCCCGGCGGCTGCGGCTGCGGGTGTAACATTAGAGGAAGCCCCCGCAGACAACGCGGCAGAACTTCAAGCTATTCTTGATGCGCGTGCTAAATCGACTGATATTGGCATGGATGCCATACTGTTTTTAGCTGAGCCTCTTGCTGTGACACCTGATGCTTTTGCAGTAATGGGCAAGTTCGCTGCTGAACACAAGCTGCCTATCGGCGGTGCCTTAATGTTAGTGGAAGGTTATAGTTCTGTTTTTGGCGTAAATATTGATCCCGCCAATACCGGCAAACAAGCAGCGGTACTAGCTGACAAAATCCTAAGAGGCACCCCGGCCGGTACTATCCCGGTTGTCTCAGCAGAGAGTTTTTTTGAGATTAATTACAAAGCGGCACAAGAGCTGGGGCTGAATGTTAGTGAAGGCTTGTTAAGCAGGGCAGATAAGGTAATTCGTTAATTATGTTCGAATTATTATTAATTAAAAGAAGTGATTAAAAATGAAAACAATAATTAAATATTTTATTCTAATTTGTATTTTAACACTTGTTTTAAGCAGTTGCGCTGAAAAAAAAGAGGAAAAGGTTTACCGGATCGGCGTCCTTTGGACCGGCGGGGAATTCCTTGGTGATATACTTGATGCTTTCAAAGAGAAAATGGCAGAATTGGGTTATATCGAGGGCAGGAATATAGTTTACGATGTATATATGGCTCCTCTACCTGTTGGGAATGAGCAAGTCGTTCAAAAATATGTGGACGAAAAAGTTGATATGATATTCTCGTTCGCAACCGAAGCAGCCATAGAGGCTAAGGCAGTTGCAGCGGGAACAGGAATCCCGATTGTCTTTAGCTGTACATTCATAGAAGGGACGGGTCTGGTAGAGAGTGTAAGTAATCCTGGCGGCAGTATCACCGGCGTGCGCTACCCAACGACAGAAAGCGCGACTGGACGTCTGGAATTCTTGCACGAGATAGCACCGCAGGCCAAACGAGTCTGGGTACCTTATCTTAAAGGTTATCCAACGACTTCTCCCCAAATTGAAGCAATCCGGTCCGTAGCGTTAGAACTGGACCTAACTTTGATAGAGGGGCCCTTTGCCACTCCACAAGAGGTCAAGGATTATCTTGATGAGCGTGCTGTCTCCGCTGATATAGGGATGGATGCAATTTTAATGCTGGCCGAACCTTTCTCTGTAACACCTGAAGTCCTTGATGTAGTATACAAGTTTGCTGACGAGCATAAATTACCCATCAGTAGCTTCATGGTTTTAAAAGAAGCCTACGGACCCATAATCGGTTTTCATCCTACTAATACTAAGATGGGTAGTTTGGCTGCAATTCAAGCAGATAAAGTGCTAAAAGGCATACCGGCCGGTACTCTTCCCGTCTTTACATCTGACAACGATCTGCGCATAAATTACAAACTTATCCAAAAGCTGGGACTGAATGTTAGTGAAGGCTTATTAAGCAGAGCGGATGAGATAATCCGTTAAAAGGGTAATTGAAATGTTTAAAGATAACAAAATCAGGTTCAGACGGCAAATACTACATCTAATGCTATTAGTTGTGGTTGGTGTGTTTTTGAGCGGCTGTATCGGAAAGAAACCGAAGGTGTATCGGGTGGGTATTCTTTCTGGCGCAGAACCTTTTGCCAGTATAGCAGATGGATTCAAAGCCAAAATGACAGAATTAGGCTATATAGAGGGCAAGAACATCATATATGACTTTCAGAAATTGAACGCTGACCCGGCAGGAGAACAGCAGGTTGTCAAGAAATTCGTGGCTGATAAGGTTGACCTGATTTTCGCATTTCCCACTGACCCGGCTGTAGCGGCTAAGGTGGCCACCCAAGGAACCAACGTACCAGTGGTTTTTGCCCTCGGCGGTATAGAAGGAACTAATCTAGTCGAAAGCGTGTCTCACCCGGGTGGGAATATTACCGGGGTGCGCTACCCTGGCCCGGAGCTTACTGCCAAGCGTTTTGAGTTCTTGCACGAGTTGGTACCTAATGCCAAACGAGTTTATTTAATCTATGACCGCAATTACCCTAATACAACTTTCGCGGTTGGAGCTTTGCATCCAATAGCCTCATCGTCAGGCATAACATTGGTAGAGGACCCTGTCAACAATATGGAAGAACTTCAGGCTGCTTTGCAGAAACGGGCTAAATCGGGTGATATCGGTATAGATGCTATTCTGATTATGCCTGAGATTCTTACTCAGTCGCCAGATGGTTTTAAGGCAATTCTCAACTTTGCGAATGAATATAAAGTCCCTATCGCTGGTAGTATGGCCCATACGGCAGACCATGGGGCCATGTTTAGCTTTATTCCCGACAATGTCGAAATGGGCAGGCTGGCTGCAACCTTGGCTGACAAAATATTTAAAGGTACTCCTGCCGGTACAATCATGGTTGTTACGCCTGAATCTCATTTACGACTCAATTACAAAGTGATTCAAGAACTGGGGTTGAAGGTGAGCGAAGGCTTATTAAATAGGGCAGATGAGATAATCCGTTAAAAAGGTAATTGAAATGTTTAAAGGTAACAAAATCAGGTTCAAACGGCAAGTACTATATCTAACGCTATTAGCTGTGGTTAGTGTGTTTTTGAGTAGCTGTAGCGAAAAGAAACCCAAGATATATCGGGTGGGTATTGTATCTGGCGTAGAGGCCTTTGCCAATATAGTAGATGGTTTCAAAGCCAAAATGACAGAATTAGGCTACATAGAGGGCAAGAACATCGTATATGACTTTCAGGGATTGAACGCTGAACGTGTAGGGGAAGAGCGAGTCGTCAAAAAATTTGTTGCTGATAAGGTCAATCTTATCCTTGCATTTCCTACAGAGCTGGCCTTAGCAGCTAAGGCTGCAACACAAGGGACAAATATCCCGGTGGTTTTTGCCATATCTACTATAGAAGGAACCAACCTGGTAGGGAAGGTGCACCTCCCCGGTGGCAATGTCACTGGTGTGCGTTTCCCCGGCCCCGAAAGTACAGTTAAACGTCTTGAGATATTGCATGAGCTGGTACCAGAAGCCAAAAGAGTCTATTTAATCTATGACCGAAATTACCCTGCTATACCCATCGCGCTTGAGGGATTGCGTCCGGCATCCTTGTCTTTAGGTATAACCTTGGTGGAAGATGCTGTTAACAATTTAGAAGAACTTAAATCTGCTTTAGAGAAGCGGGCAGCATCCGGCGATATTGGCATTGATGCCATTCTTATAATGCCTGATATTCTTACCCATTCAGCAGATAGCTTTGCGACTATCCTTGAGTTTGCTAATAAACATAAAGTGCCTATTGGCGGTTGTATGGGCTTTACGGCAGACTTGGGGGCATTATTTAGTTTTTTCCCAGACAATGTTGAAGCAGGTAAACTGGCTGCAGGCTTGGTTGATAATATATTTAAAGGTACTCCTGCCGGTACAATCATGGTTGTTACGCCTGAATCTCATTTACGACTCAATTACAAAGTGATTCAAGAACTGGGGTTGAATGTGAGTGAAGGCTTATTAAACAGTGCAGATGAGATAATCCGTTAAAAGGGTAATTGAAATGCTTAAATATAACAAAATCAGGTTCAGACGGCAAATACTATATCTAACGCTATTAGCTGTGGTTAGTGTGTTTTTGAGTAGCTGTAGCGAAAAGAAGCCCAAGGTTTATCGGGTGGGTATTCTTGGTGGTATGGAACCTTTTTCTGATATAGCAGATGGTTTCAAGGCCAAAATGAGTGAGTTGGGCTACATTGAGAACAAGAACATTGTATATGATATTCAGGTAGCGAATTTTCAATTAACTGATTTACAACTAGTCGCCAAAAAATTTGTCGAAGATGAAGTTGACTTGATTTTCGTATTTCCCACGGAAGCATCCTTAGCAGCCAAGGCAGCCACTCAGGGGACAGAAATCCCAGTGGTATTTGCTATAGCCGGCATAGAAGGGATTAACCTGGTAGAGAGTGTTCGCCAACCAGGCGGTAACATCACCGGTGTACGTTATCCCGGCCCAGATTTGGTGGTCAAGCGTTTTGAGATTTTACTTGAGATGGCACCTCATATTAAACGACTTTATATACCCTATGACCCAAATTACCCTAATGGTCCCCCCGCGCTTGAGGCGTTACGACCGGTTGCAGCATCTAAAGGCGTAACGTTAGTGGCAGTTCAGGTCAGCAGCGTTGAAGACATACAGGTAGCTTTCAAGAAACGAGCCCAATTAGTTGATAACGGAATGGATGCCATCCAGATTCTACCAGAGTTTCTTACCCAAACGCCTAGCGGTTGGGCAGCAATTAGTGGGTTTGCGAAAGAACATAAATTACCTCTTGTTGGTAGCATGCTCTCCTCGGCAGATATCGGAGGTGTTTTTAGTTATTGTGTTAATTTTTTTGAAGTTGGCGAGCTGGCTGCACCCATAGCTGACAAAATCTTAAAAGGTACCCTCGCCAGCACAATATCGGTTGTTACACCGGAGCCACATTTGCGGCTCAATTACAAAGTGATTCAAGAACTGGGGCTGAATGTTAATGAAGGCTTGTTAAGTAGGGCAGATGAGGTAATTCGATAAAAAAGATTATGTCTGTGAAAATTAAAGAAAAAAAGACAAGAAATTTCCGTAGCTTAACGGCAACGTTAGCTATTGCTTTTTTGGGTTTAAGTGCAATAGTGCTTCTAATTGCCGGAAGCTTAAATATGTATTTTAACTTCCAGAGCCAGCAAAAACTCCTTGCAGAGGAGCAACGGCTCATTGCTCAAAATGCAGCCAATAGAGTCAAGAGTTATATTCAAGAGAAGCTTAAGGTACTGGAAGCGACAATTTCTCTTGGCAATTTTTTAAATATCCAGCAAGGAGGGCATAAAATTATCTTGGAGAAATTACTCGGCCTAGAGCCAGCCTTTCGCCAATTAGTCCTGTTAGGCACCCAAAAACAGGAAATAGAAAGAGTCTCACGTCTATCAAATTCTGTATCCTATGGCTTTACAATGCGAGTCGAGGGTGATCTGTTTTCTCTTATGAGCCAGGGGAAAACATACATCAGTTCGATATATATTGATGAAATAACCAGTGAGCCAATGGTGATAATGGCTGTTGCGGTCAAGGATGTCTTTGGCGATTTTAAAGGAATATTGATGGCTGAGGTGAACTTAAAATTCATGTGGGATTTAGTTGACAGGATAAAAATCGGTAATAAAGGCGTGGCTTACGTGGTGGATAAGCAAGGTAATCTCATCGCCTTCGGTGATATTAGCCGTGTTTTAAAGGGAGAGAATTTAGCCTATCTGGATGAGGTAAATGAATTTGTAAAGGGAGATGAGTTAAGCCATAAAGATACTACTAAGGTAACAAAGGGTATCCAAGGAACTAAAGTTGTAACTAACCATGCGAATCTTGATATGCCTGACTGGGCAGTGGTGGTTGAGTTACCAATTCTGGAGGCATATAAAACTGTAATTACAGCACTTGTAATGTCCGTATTGATTTTATTCTTAAGCTTTGCCTTGGCCATTGTGGTTGGTATCTATCTCTCAAGAAGAATTACAAAACCAATCGTAAGCCTAAGAGATGCTGCTATTAGAATAGGTGAAGGTAAGTTAGACACACAAATAGAAATTAAAACGAAGGATGAGATAGGGGACCTTGCTTTGTCTTTCAACGAAATGGCCGAGAACCTGCGGAAGACAACTACATCGATAGATAATCTCAATCGAGAGATCGACGTTCGAAGGAGAGTGGAAGAGGCTTTGCGTAAAGCGGAGGAAAAATACAGAACACAGTTTGAGGGAGCATTAGATGCTATCTTCATAGCTGATGCTGAAACAGGCATAATAACCGACTGTAATCCTGCGGGAACAAAACTGGTTGGCCGGGAAAAATCAGAATTGATTGGGCAGAACCAGCAGACTCTTCATCCTAAAAAAGAAATCGAAGGAAAATTTACCAAAAGCTTCAAGGAGCATCTCAAAGAAAAACAGGGCCAGACCCTGGAAACACAGGTTGTTACCAAAAATGGAGAGATAAGGGATGTTGCAATAAAAGCCAATCTACTTGAAATTAGGGGCAAAACACTACTGCAAGGTATATTTCGAGACATCACTGAGCGAAAAAAGGCAGAGCAGGCTCTGGAAAAGCTAAATAAAGACTTAGAATCAGCAAACAAAGAGTTGGGACGTTCGAACAAGGAGCTGAACGATTTTGCATACATAGTATCACACGATTTGAAAGCTCCGCTAAGGGGGATTAATACATTAGTCAATTGGATATCAACTGATTACGCAGATAAGTTAGATAAGGACGGTAAAGAGCAAATAGATTTGCTTTTGGGTCGAGTGGAGCGAATGCAAAACTTGATCAATGGAATCCTCCAGTACTCAAGGGTCGGACGTGTTAAAGAAGAAAAGACTCAGGTGAATCTGACTGAAATTATGCCGAGTATTATCGATATGGTTGCTCCACCGGAAAACATCACCATCACAATTGAAAATGAATTGCCGGTGATTGAATGTGAGGTGACGCGAATTACTCAGGTCTTCCAGAATTTACTAAGCAACGCCATCAAATATATGGATAAACCACAAGGTCAGGTACGAATCGGCTGTATAGAAGAAAACGACTGCTGGAAATTCAGCGTTGCTGATAATGGCCCTGGTATAGAAGAAAAATACTTCGATAGGATCTTTCAGATATTCCAGACGTTATCGCCGCGGGACGAAGTAGAAAGCACCGGCGTTGGTCTGACCGTGGTTAAAAAGGTTATTGAGATGTATGGGGGAAGGATTTGGGTAGAATCAAAACCAGGTGAGGGAAGTACATTCTTGTTCACATTATCTAAGCAAAAGAAGGTGATTGAGGATACCAAACTCGAGTTAAGTATTATTTAAGGCTAAGCCTTTAATTGACAATTATTCTAATAATGCTGACAGATACTGTAAAGGTACGTTGGCTGATGATTGTGGGATCGTCAGCATAATGGAGAAAAGGGGTATGTTGGATACCGTAAGTGTTCCAGAACAGTTTGAGCCGATTTTTCAGAAGGCTCAAGACTATGTGAGCACGTACTTCAGTGAAAAGAAGGAAGAGCCATCGAAGGGCAAGATAGAGATATTTGGCCAACGATATATTCTTATTAGAGCGGCCTCAATGTCGGTGGATTTTTTTGATACTATAAAGAGTATGTTTAAGGACTGTGGAGAGGAAAAAGCATCGGAAATCACAAGGAGTCTTCTTTTTGATTTTGCACATGCTATCGGGATGATAGATGCCAGGAACTTCCATCAACAGATGGGTGTGCAGGACCCAATAGATAAGCTTTCTGCGGGGCCAATTCACTTCTCTTATACAGGCTGGGCTTTTGTTGATATATTTGCTGAGTCAAGACCGACACCTGACGAGAACTACTATCTTATATATGATCATCCATTTTCGTTTGAGGCCGATGCATGGAAAAAGAGCGGCAAGGAAAGCAGTTTCTGTGTTTGTGCTATGAATGCTGGATATTCATCTGGATGGTGTGAAGAGAGCTTTGGGATTCCATTGGTTGCCTCTGAGATAATGTGTAGAGCTAAGGGTGATAGTACCTGCCGCTTCATTATGGCACATCCCACTAAGATTAAACAATACCTTCAAGAGTATTTGCAAGATCATCCGGATATTTCCGACAATGCCACGTTCTACAGAACAGGCGGCTTCTTTCAAGAGCGTAAGCAGGCCGAGCAACATCAATCTCATCTACTAACGGAGCTAGAAAAGGCCAACAAGGATTTAAATGACTTAGTGTACATGGTTTCACATGATTTTAAGACGCCGCTACGGGGTATTAACACACTTGTTAATTGGCTGGCAATGGATTATGCAGCTAAGTTCGACGAGGCAGGTAAAAAGCGAATAGAGCTGCTTTTAAACAGAGTGGACAGAATGTACAATTTAATCGATGGAATCCTGCTGTACTCTGGTGTTGGACGTGTTAAAGAAGAAATGACTCAGGTGAATCTGACTGAGCTTGTGCCGAGTATTATCGATATGGTTGCTCCACCGGAAAAGATCAACATCACAATTGAAAATGAACTGCCGGTGATTGAATGCGAAAAGACGCGAATTACTCAGGTCTTCCAGAATTTACTAAGCAACGCCATCAAATACATGGATAAACCACAAGGTCAGATAAGAATTGCTTGTATCGAGGAAGATGATTGCTGGAAGTTCAGCGTTGCTGACAACGGCCTTGGAATTGAAGAGAAATACTTTGATAGGATCTTTCAGATATTCCAGACGTTATCGCCACAGGACGAAGTAGAAAGCACCGGCGTTGGTCTGACGGTGGTTAAAAAGGTTATTGAGATGTATGGTGGAAGGATTTGGGTGGAATCAAAACCAGGTGAGGGAAGTACATTTTTGTTTACATTACCTAAGCAAGAAGAGGGGGCTGAAGATGCGAAGCTCGAAGCCAGTATTGTTAGTTGAAGATGATAGTGTAGATGCGATGACGGTTAACCGGGCGTTTAAGGATCTGAAAATTCTGAATCCATTAGTTCATAGAACCAATGGTGAAGAAGCGTTGGACTATTTAAGAGGCCAAGGCAATGGAAAGCCTTGTGTTGTCCTTTTAGATTTGAATATGCCAAGGATGAATGGTATCGAATTTCTGAAAATCGTAAAAGTTGATGATGAGCTGAAAAAGATTCCTGTTGTAGTGTTAACTACATCTAAGGAAGAACGTGATATAGTCGAGAGTTTTAAGCTCAGTGTCGCTGGCTATATAGTTAAGCCGGTCGATTATAAAAAATTCGTCGATGCCATCAGAACGATTGACTTGTACTGGACACTGAGCAAAATGCCAAATGGGGGATAAAGCAATGGGAAATAAAAGATATAAAGTCTTGATGATTGAGGATGATAAGCTCGACCAGATGGCTTTCGAGCGGTTGGTGGAAACTCAAAAGCTTCAATATGATTACACCATAGCCGATTCTGTTTCACAGGCCCAAAACATATTAGCTTGCCAACAGTTTGATATTATCATCTCTGACCATTTAATGGGGGATGGCACAGCATTTGACATCCTGGATTTGGTTAAGAATACTCCTATTATAGTTGTCACCGGCACAGGCAATGAGGAAATAGCAGTCAAAGCATGGAGGGCTGGTGCTTATGATTATCTGACAAAGGACATTGAAAGAAACTATCTCAAAGCGCTTCCCATAACCGTCGAGAATGCTATTAGGCACAAGAAGGCCGAAGAGAATCTGCGATTATTATCAGGCGCTATTATGAGCTCCGTTGATAGTGTCTATATAACTGATATAGATGACAGGATAAGCTTTGTAAATAAGGCTTTTTGTGATACTTATGGATATAAAAAGGAGGAGATACTGGGAAAAGATTGTGGCATCCTCTGGTTGGAAGGGACGAAAACGGCCAATACGAGGGCTGTTTTTAGAACTCAAGGTATTGGAAGCACATGGGAAATTGGATTTTATCATAGACGAAAAGACGGAAGCATATTTCCGGTTTCTCTTTCAAGATCAATTATTAAAGACTCGAGTGGCAATAAAATGGCAGTTGTCGGGACCGCTCGGGATATTACGGAGCGCATTCTTGTAGAAGATGAGCTAAGAAAAACAATCCTCAAATTGGAAGAGCAGATTCAGCTAAAAAGTGAATTGGTTGTTAAGGTTTCAGAGGCGTTGAAGAGATTGCTTTCAGATGAAAAAATGTTACACGGCCGAGCACAAGAAAAGAACGTTTGGAAAAAACTCGATATGGCGAGAAAAATTATTAGTGATCTTTTTGATATGTCACAAATAGATGCGGGCAAGGCAAAGTTACAGATGACCAAGCTTAATCTTAGGGACATAGTTTCAGAAGTCCTGGATGATTTGTTGCCGTTTGCAGAAAAGAAAAATATTGAGCTAAGAAATATTATGCCCGACTCTGAACTTATTATTAGTGCAGATCGTGACAGGATTAAGCAAGTGTTAACGAATTTTATTAGCAATTCGATAAATTCTGTTTCTGTCGAAGGTCATATTGAAGTGCGTTTAAAAGACATCGGCAGTGAGGTTACCATAGAGATACAAGATAACGGGCAAAGTATTGAAAGTAGCAAGATGGACAAGATTTTTAATGGCTCTGAATGGATGAGAGAACAGCCTGGTATATGTCCAGAGGAAGATTCGCCTTTGGGCCTGATGGTAGCAAAGAAAATAGTTGAAATGCACGGCGGATATATATTGGTCGAAAGTACAAATGAAAGCTGTGGAAATACTTTTTGCATTAGCTTGCCGAAGTCAAATGTCAAGGAAAAGGTTTCTATAGCTGCAAGAGAAGTAGAAATACGTTCGTGATTTGAATATGGTGGCTAACCTGCATTTCCTATAATTTTACGCAAAACAGAGCAGTATGACTTAGCGGATAAGGGAGCGATAAAAACCAACCCCCATTCGCCTTAGGTCCGCTAAAAGTGAAAGTCTGCTACACCTTTTCATTCAGGTTATCAGGAAGTGGGCATCGGAATAATAGGTTACCAGAAGTCCATGTTTATTCTTTTCTTCCTGGCATTCTGATTTCCTGATAATCTTCACACTGATTTGTTTTCCGCCAAGCGGCCCGCTGATAGCTTAATTTCTCTTCGACTTCAGCTTTTGTAATTGTCCCCAAATGTGTGTGTGATTTAGGTGGATAAAAATACATTAAAAAAGACCTTTTTCTTATACTTGACGTCATTCGACATTCATGTAAAATTAAACGTTTTTGCAAGCTGCAAGTTTTTAAGGAGAAAAATCGTGAAGAAGGAAATTTTCTTTATTGCTATTATTATATTGTCGGCAGTGAATCACGCTCAGTCCCAAGAAGAGCAGTTAGGAGTTACTTTTGATCTAACTTATCTGAGTAAGTGGTTAAGTAAAGGTGTTGAGGCTTATGGCTCACATGGCGCGTTATTTAAGACTGTTGACCTTGACTTCTGGGGCAGCGGTTTTGGCACTAAAGTTACGCATCGTAATGCCTTTGGAAGCGGCTACGTTGACCAGCAGAGGTTTGACTACAGACCTTATTATAAAGGCAGCCTTTTTGAAGATACACCCTACACTATGAACTATAATCTTAGTGCGGGATATGAACACTATCCCCGCAGGGACAGAAAATCAGCTAACACAACCTGGGAGTGGATATTTGCATTTTCCTGGCCGAATATTATGCCGGAAGGATTTACTCCAAGCTACATTGCTCATTATGAATATGCTGCAGGAGAAAATTACACAAAGCAAAGCGGCGCTGATATTCCGTCAGGATGGGTTCATCGCTTCATACTGAGCTATGACCTGAAGGTCTTGGAGCCTGCAGAACCCCTGCGTCTGTCCAGCGAGCTTGCTTATACTGACGGACTTGGTGGAGCAGAACATGACTGGTCATACGCTACATTCGGCGTATCAACAGAATTTAAAATCACTGATAATCTTTCTTTTCTGCCGGGTGTTTATCACCAAATATCAATGGAAGATTCGGTCGCTACACATGATATAACATATACTGGTTTGAGTATGAGGTACAAATTCTGAAAGATTCTCCTCAAATTGCGATTTTTGAATTTTTCAGTTGAATTCTTGCAATCAATTATATAGATTGCAGGTTTAATCATATTTTTATGGAGCGTATTAGTTAATCTGCGCTCATATGAAAGAAATTAAAAAAGGAGAGTGTTATGGGACAAAAGGAAAAAGCCATTGATTCACTTATAATTGAGCAGCGTTCATTTCCACCGCTGGATTCGATCCAGGCCAAGGCTCACATAAATAGTTTTGAGCAGTATCAGCAAATGTGGGAACAATCGATTAATGATCCAGACGGCTTTTGGCTACAGCAGGCAAAGAGCTTGGCCTGGTTCAAAGAGCCAACAAAAAGTCTTGAGTACACCTGGGACACTAAGAATCGCAAGATTGAGCATACATGGTTTGCTGACGGTCAGTTAAACGTTACGTATAACTGTCTTGATCGTCATCTGGGTACCCCGGTTGCAAAGAAGACAGCAATACTTTGGCAGGGTGAAGCGGAAGATGATGTTAGGAAGTTTACATATCAAGAGCTATACAATGAAGTTTGTAAATTCGCCAACGTTCTGAAATCTAAAGGCATAAAAAGAGGCGACCGTGTGGCAATCTATCTGCCGATGATTCCGGAACTGCCGATAGCCATGCTTGCATGTGCACGTATCGGTGCGATTCACTCGGTTGTCTTTGGCGGTTTTAGCGCAGATTCGCTTAGAGACCGTATTAACGACTCCGACTGCAAACTGCTTATTACGAGTAATGTTTCGTTGCGTGCGGGAAAACGTATCCCGCTCAAAAGTATTGCGGATGATGCCTTGAAAGATACACCTACGATTGAGAGCGTTATAGTGGTCAAAGTCAATGGTGACCCTTGCGATATGAAAAAAAGCAGAGACACATGGTATCGTGACGAAATGGCAGATGCAGCCGAGCAGTGCGAAGCTGAGCCAATGTTTGCGGATGATCCACTATATATCCTTTACACATCCGGCTCAACCGGCAAGCCCAAGGGCGTCGTTCACATAACAGGTGGGTACCTTGTACATGTCGCTAATAGCCACAAGGTCATTTTCGACGTTCACGATGATGATATTTACTGGTGCACTGCTGATATTGGTTGGGTGACAGGGCATAGCTACATCGTGTATGGCCCGCTTGCAAACGGCGCAACCTCTCTAATGTTTGAAGGTGTTCCTACTTATCCTGATGCCGGTCGTTTTTGGCAGATTTGTGATAAATTTGGTGTTACCGTTTTCTACACGGCTCCGACGGCTATTCGCGCTCTAATGCGTCAGGGCGACGAGTGGCCCGCTAAGTATAAGCTGGACTCCTTGAGGATTCTCGGGACCGTTGGTGAGCCTATAAATCCCGAAGCCTGGATGTGGTATTACAAAAACATCGGTCGTAATCGTTGCCCGATTGTCGATACGTGGTGGCAGACTGAAACCGGTGGCATTTTAATCACACCTCTTCCCGGTGCGCACACTCTAAAACCTGGTAGTGCAAGCCGACCTTTCTTTGGTGTCGATCCCATTATTCTGCGTGATGACGGAAGCCAGTGTGATGTAAACGAAGGCGGCAAACTGTGCATACGCAGGCCCTGGCCCGGAATGATGAAGTCAATGTGGGGGGACCATGAAAGATTTATAGATACATATTTTACCATGTTTGACAATCTTTACTTTACCGCTGATGGCTGCCGTATCGACGAGGATGGCGACTATTGGTTAATGGGCAGGATCGATGATGTGGTTAATGTATCCGGCCACCGTATCGGCACTGCTGAGGTTGAAAGCGCTCTGGTCAGCCACGAAAAAGTCGCTGAGGCTGCGGTTGTACCAATACCCCACGAGGTTAAAGGACAGGCTTTGTATGCTTTTGTTACATTGGTAGGTAGCGTTGAGGAAAGTGATGAGCTTAAAGCCGAGCTTGTTAAGCACGTGCGAAGGGAAATCGGGCCTATCGCCACACCTGAAGCGATTCAGTTTGCCCCGTTACTTCCAAAGACCCGCTCAGGCAAGATTATGCGTCGAATTTTGCGAAAGATAGCCGAAAAAAGCACAGGCAATCTCGGCGACATTACGACACTTGCTGATCCAGCCGTAGTAGAAGATCTGATTAAAGGTCGAGGCCAGTAAACTATTAAACTATATAGGAACTAAAAACTGGGCATGTGTTAAGGCACGTGTCCAGGTTGTTTTTCAGTAAGAAGGGCACAAGTAATGAAGGACACAATATCTCAGAATGTTACTCAAATAAAAGATACAACAGCCAATCCCGCGCCCCTCGGATTAATGGGATTTGGTATGACGACAGTTCTACTAAACCTGCACAACGCCGGCCTTTTCGGACTGGGTACAATGATATTAGCTATGGGAATTTTCTATGGAGGGATAGCACAAATTATCGCAGGCATAATGGAGTACAAGAAAGGCAATACCTTTGGAACGACAGCCTTTACTTCTTATGGTCTTTTCTGGCTGTCTTTAGTAGGCTTAATAATTGAGCCCAAGATGGGCCTGGGAAATGCTCCGGAAAATTCAGCTATGGTAGCGTACCTGTTTATGTGGGGAGTATTTACTTCGGTTATGTTTATTGGGACACTCAAAATTAACAAAGCACTACAATTTGTATTTGCTTCATTAGCTCTTTTATTCTTTCTGTTGGCACTTGGTGATCTGACAGGTAATCCAGCAATAAAACGCATTGCTGGTATCGAGGGAATTATCTGTGGGCTTTCAGCAGTATATACAGCATTAGCTCAGGTGCTCAATGAAGTATATGGAAGGGTCGTAGCTCCGATTGGCCCTGTGAAAGCGAATTAACCGCGGAGAACGCAGAGAAAACAAAAAATAAATTTTTATTTAGCCCTGCCACCTGTGGGCAGGGCTTTATTGACTCTTTAATTTGGGTGCCTCACCGGTAACTTTTTCTGGTCATCACTTTGTATTTTTAATTATCATCCCCCCAAAATTCTACCGATATTATTTACGTATAAGCGGGATTTTCCACTTTTAATTTACATTTATATCATAAACAAAGAGATTATGGGTTTGTGTTTCTATCAGATCAATGTGATCGACAATTAGATGTATTTCGTCTTGACCGATTCCGTTAGTTAAGCAGCATAATAACATTAAAGAAGCGAAATCAAATATCTGCTTGTTAGGTGCTCTTGAGACAGAGGTTACAATATGAAATGGACGCCACTAAAGTTTGGTAAGCACAAAGGCAAAACTTTGCCAAAAGTTATGTTCTCAGATACTGATTGGTTCTTCCATGTTTGGGATGAAGGAGGATTCGACAACAATTCGTACTATAACGATCAAGCAACAGCCATACATGCCAAGGCAACTTCAATACGCATACCCCAAAGTGACTCAGAAGTCCGTGAGGTTGAATACAATTTCAGCGATACAAATGGTAAATCAATTGGTTTCGACCTAGTTCCCGTATGCCGTCCTCAACATCGTGGTGCTACACTAACAAAACGGTCCGACCACATCGACATGAGTATTCCACACCAAGCCGCCAATTATGATAAGCTCGGCTACAAAATTTTTCTTCGTTCACTGAAGTTCTATTTCTTTGGTAATGAGTCTCTACGCATGACTAGTGAGCGTTGCGAGGAATTCTTTAATGATGACACAAAATTTCAGGAAAATGTCTAATACGGGTAGAAAGGAAAAACATGAGCAAGCAGGAATTACGTGATAGCTAAGAAAGGCAATTGCCGATTGTGGCACCTTTCCAATTATGATTAAGCCATTTTGATTGAAAGGGGATAATTATGAATGACTTGGAGAAGTTGAGACAAGAGGCACACAGAACATGGTATGAATATGGTGAAGTAATCAAAAAAGTCCTCGGTTTTAAAGAATGTAATATCGAGGCAGAACCTGTGCTCAAGGTAATTATACCCATCCAGAAAGAGAATTCGGTGTTATGCCCGGATGATCTGGAAATTCTCGGCCAAGAGACTACGTAAAGCCTTTGCATGTTCCTTGACATCCTCAAAGAATGTGTGACATGCCTCG
>Ga0315538_1000620_pt1 | contig 21955 bp, 16 predicted proteins | sample SalMarSW160230MG_2_FD_203834 | JGI IMG/M metagenome (GOLD analysis project Ga0315538, IMG submission 203834) | Salt marsh sediment microbial communities from the Plum Island Ecosystem LTER, Massachusetts, United States - Salt Marsh Sediment SW1601-230 ...
CGGAGTCCTTCGCGGAGCATTTTGATACTGAGCGTATATCGGTATTGTTTGACGATCTGAATCCATCATCTTCCGGTAATGTTAGTTATAAACAGCTATCGGATCGTGTGGTAGTGACGTGGGCGGCTGTACCTGAGTATAGCAGCAGTTCTACCAATACGTTCCAGGTAGAGATGTATTTTGACGGCAGTATACAGCTTTCGTGGTTATCAGTTGCCAGCGACGATAGTATAGTGGGCTTATCTGCAGGTCTTGGTGAGCCGGAGGACTTTGAGCCGAGCGACCTGTCTGGTTATGAGTCATGTGATTTTGAGCCTGTAGAGACACAGCTTATTTCCGGGTATGTAAGGAGCTCTGAAGGTGTTGATATAAGCTCAGTGGTTCTGACATTCAGTAATGCAGGCGGCAGCACCGTTAGCGATGGCAGTGGCTATTACAGTCATGCCGTTGTATCTGGCTGGTCAGGTACGGCAACACCGAGCAAGGCCGGCTATAGTTTTGATCCGCTTTCTCGCTCATATAGCAATGTAACCTCTGATATATCGGGTCAGGACTATACTGGGTATGTCGAAGAGGTACCTGAGCCGGAGGAGGACGACTACTTTACCGAGCGGTTCTCTCCGAGTATAGGCACGTTTGACTTATCCTACAAGTCTCTGCTATTTACACCTATAGATAGTTCATATAGCTGTTGTATAAGTGATATATCTGCGTTACCGACCGATCCATCCGGCGGTACATCTGTTTCGCTTGGGGATGACGATTATGAGCGTGTATACTTGTCCGGCCAGGACAATGTATGGATATACGGCAGCAGCTATTCGAGCTTCTACATTGGCAGCAACGGTTATATAACGTTTACGCAGGGGGATAGTGCCTATTCGGAGTCCTTCGCGGAGCATTTTGATACTGAGCGTATATCGGTATTGTTTGACGATCTGAATCCATCATCTTCCGGTAATGTTAGTTATAAACAGCTATCGGATCGTGTGGTAGTGACGTGGGCGGCAGTGCCTGAGTATAACAGCAGTTCTACCAATACGTTCCAGGTAGAGATGTATTTTGACGGCAGTATACAGCTTTCGTGGTTAGCAGTTGCCAGCGACGATAGTATAGTGGGCTTATCTGCAGGGCTTGGTGAGCCGGAGGACTTTGAGCCGAGCGACCTGTCTGGTTATGAGTCATGTGATTTTGAGCCTGTAGAGACACAGCTTATTTCAGGGTATGTAAGTACCTCTGAAGGTGTTGGTATAAGCTCAGTGGTTCTGACATTCAGTAATGCAGGTGGCAGCACTGTTACTAATGGCAGTGGCTATTACAGTCATACTGTTGTTTCCGGCTGGTCAGGTACGGTAACTCCGAGCAAGGCCGGCTATAGTTTTGATCCGCCGTTCCGATCATACGATAATGTAATCTCTGATATATCGGGTCAGGACTATACTGGGTATGTCGAAGAGTTACCTGAGCCGGAGGAGGGCGACTACTTTACCGAGCGATTCTCTGTGAGTATAGGTATGTTTGATTTATCTTACAAGTCCCTGCTATTTACACCTATAGATAGTTCATATAGCTGTTGTGTAAGTGATATATCTGCGTTACCGACCGATCCATCCGGCGGTACATCTGTTTCGCTTGGGGATGACGATTATGAGCGTGTATACTTGTCCGGCCAGGACAATGTATGGATATACGGCAGCAGCTATTCGAGCTTCTACATTGGCAGCAACGGTTATATAACGTTTACGCAGGGGGATAGTGCCTATTCGGAGTCCTTCGCGGAGCATTTTGATACTGAGCGTATATCGGTATTGTTTGACGATCTGAATCCATCATCTTCCGGTAATGTTAGTTATAAACAGCTATCGGATCGTGTGGTAGTGACGTGGGCGGCTGTACCTGAGTATAGCAGCAGTTCTACCAATACGTTCCAGGTAGAGATGTATTTTGACGGCAGTATACAGCTTTCGTGGTTATCAGTTGCCAGCGACGATAGTATAGTGGGCTTATCTGCAGGTCTTGGTGAGCCGGAGGACTTTGAGCCGAGCGACCTGTCTGGTTATGAGTCATGTGATTTTGAGCCTGTAGAGACACAGCTTATTTCCGGGTATGTAAGGAGCTCTGAAGGTGTTGATATAAGCTCAGTGGTTCTGACATTCAGTAATGCAGGCGGCAGCACCGTTAGCGATGGCAGTGGCTATTACAGTCATGCCGTTGTATCTGGCTGGTCAGGTACGGCAACACCGAGCAAGGCCGGCTATAGTTTTGATCCGCTTTCTCGCTCATATAGCAATGTAACCTCTGATATATCGGGTCAGGACTATACTGGGTATGTCGAAGAGGTACCTGAGCCGGAGGAGGACGACTACTTTACCGAGCGGTTCTCTCCGAGTATAGGCACGTTTGACTTATCCTACAAGTCTCTGCTATTTACACCTATAGATAGTTCATATAGCTGTTGTATAAGTGATATATCTGCGTTACCGACCGATCCATCCGGCGGTACATCTGTTTCGCTTGGGGATGACGATTATGAGCGTGTATACTTGTCCGGCCAGGACAATGTATGGATATACGGCAGCAGCTATTCGAGCTTCTACATTGGCAGCAACGGTTATATAACGTTTACGCAGGGGGATAGTGCCTATTCGGAGTCCTTCGCGGAGCATTTTGATACTGAGCGTATATCGGTATTGTTTGACGATCTGAATCCATCATCTTCCGGTAATGTTAGTTATAAACAGCTATCGGATCGTGTGGTAGTGACGTGGGCGGCAGTGCCTGAGTATAACAGCAGTTCTACCAATACGTTCCAGGTAGAGATGTATTTTGACGGCAGTATACAGCTTTCGTGGTTAGCAGTTGCCAGCGACGATAGTATAGTGGGCTTATCTGCAGGGCTTGGTGAGCCGGAGGACTTTGAGCCGAGCGATCTTTCTGAGTATCCTCAGTGCGGCCAATAGTGTGTGGTCTTCTATGGCTGCTTGTTTTTTAGCCAATCCCGAATATCATCAAAAAACGGAGTTCTTTTCTGCTCAACGCAAGCAGCAGCATAGAGGTACATCGCAGCCGACCAGCTTTGCCAGTCTTGGCCTTGGGGAGTGCCGTCCTGTGCACGTAGCCATTCGTTGAAGCCAAATTCCACATCTGCTTGCCGAGCAGGCCGGACAAGTTCTGTCAGGGCCAGCAGTTTCCTCTCGGCAAGCTGCTGTTTTCCTGCAGCGACCAAGGATGCTATGTAGAATCCACAAATGAAGGGCCAGATTCCGCCATTATGATACTCACCGGCCTGATTGTATTTCTCGTATCGCGGTATCCAATCGGGATCATCGGGTCTTATGTAAGGGAAGAAACTGGGTGGCAAATCAACTGCCAAATCTTCGTTGGCCTTTAGTGCTCTGCATTCGGTTTCTATCCATGCGATAATCCCCCTTGCTCTTGATAGTGAGGCTATGCCAGAGAGGATTGCTAAGCTGTTGCCCAACAAGTCAAACCTTTCGCTTCTGTATACCTTGTAAGACCAAAGCGCGTAATAGGGTTTGTATCTGAGAACGAGGCCTTCGTGCACGTGTTGTTGCTGCCGCTCTCCTTTGACTGTGAATCGGCCCATCATGTCTCGTAACATCGATGCTCGCTCATGCTGATCGAAGAGGCGAAGATAAGTGTATACGACTGTGTTGACGAAAAGGCCATATCCCAGCACCCACTGTTCGTCGCGCCAGTCACTGGTAGGCAGTTGTGCCACCATAACACGGTCCGAGGGGCTCTGATATTGCATCCATTTCATGGCCTTTTGTACGGCTGACTCAAGAAAATCATGTTCGCCTGTCGCCTTGCGGGAAAATCCCACTGCCATAAGAAATAACGGCGTTGTGTCGCTTGCGCCACGGTCCTGGGGATCGTGCACGAGCGAAGGAATGTGTCCAAGCTGGGTCTGGTTTTTAGCTAAAGTCTGGAGGACTTTTCTAAGTGATTCGATAAGCTTCTTGTTGCCGGTCGTGAGTACACCCGCTGCAGAAATCATAAGGTCTCTGGTGTATGGCTCAGGATAAGCCCAACCTGCCGCCCTCGGCAGACCACGATAAGGCCCATGGTTATTGTGAAGTAATACCTGCAAGGCTGCCTTCTTGGCCCGATCGATGAACTCTTTCTGTTTTCTGTCCATCTCTATGAGATTCCCAGCCGCTTCGAAACGATTTCAACAAAGCGCTTAGCTATTACACGATAGTCGAAGTGTTCCACAGCTCTTTTTCTACCTTCTTTTCCCATTTCTTCTCTTAGCGTGGCGTTTTGCATCAGGTCCATCAGGTAGTTGGCAATATCATGTACGCTGGCACGATAATCAACAATCCGAGGTCTTTTGAACACGAACTTATGTCCGGATTCATAGCCGGATTCATCTCCTAAGAAAGCCTCCCTGAGCCTTATTTCCTGTGCCACATCAGCAAGAAATGCAGTTTTACCGTGCACGAGGGTGTCCAACATGCCCATAGCTTTTACACCGATGACCGGTTTTCCGCAGGCATTGGCCTCGATTTGAATCATTCCGAAGCCTTCCAGGCGGCTTGGCGCAGCATAGATGTCACATGCCGCCAATAGATAAGGCATAAAGTTTCTGGAGACTCGACTTGTAGTATAAACAACGTTCTTATCTATTCCCAAATGTGCTGCCAATTGCAGATCGGCAAGATTTTGCTGTTCCGTGCGAGGTTGAGGCCAGACCTTACATACGTACTTCCAGTCAGGTGCTTTTGTGTCATTTATGGCCAAAGCCTGCATAACCTCATGAGCACCCTTGGATGCAGCATCTCCCCCGACGGTAAGGATCATTATCTGATCTGGTGCCACGCCAAGAGCCTCTCGGACAGTGGCAATTTTCGGATCGTTTTTGTCTCGTGGTATGAAGGAGTCCGTATCACAGCCTACATGAAGCACTTCGATGTTCTTTCCGCTGAGACCATCTCGCATATATATTTTCTTGACCCAGTTCGATGTAACGAGAATGAGAGGCAAGGCTTCAAGTATTTCCTGGTAATTTGCCATATATCCATCTGCAACGAGCCAGGGAACAGCGGTAATTCCGTACCTTTGTGGATGAAGGACTAGGTGGGGAGTATGGCCCCAGTACCCAACACCGACAATTACATCGGGCGCGAACCAGCGATAATACCATTCCTTTTCCTGAGCCGATTCAAAATTAGCTGGATGGGCATCGACCCCCATCTCTCGTAGGCCTCTCAAGAGCAGATCTCCCTGAGTCGCCAGGCCTCCGGGCGATGGCGGATAATCGTATAAAACCAACACTTTCATTTTCTCTACTCCTACGCTTTAGTTTTTTTGTGAGCAGCTCCAAAAAGCCAAAAGGTTTCTTCACGTGGGGTAGTCTTAGCCTCAAAGCTATCTGAGTTGAAGCCATATATATCGGTTATGAGCTCATATTTCTTTTGCCAGATTTCATCGGGTAACTTTATATAGATATCTGCATCTTGGACAGGCCGAGGCAAATACTTTTTGTTTCCATCCTCATACGCGAACGTCCATAGTTGTTCGGCATGCAATGTGCTCGTTTCACAAAGGGCTAAGACAGCTTTTGCAGTCTCCTCGTGACGGAGATGCTTTGTGTACTCGCCCCAAACACTGTGTGTAATGACAAGGTCGTACCTGTCGGAAGGTAGCAGATTCATAATTGTATCCTGAACCTCACCTATAGAGAGGGATTTTTGGTCAGGCCCATCATCCATATCGCCCATAGTACCAGTGGCGTTTAACTGCTCAAGTGCTTGGAAAAACTTTTCCTGGCGGTCAGGATCACTTTTTCTGCAAATTGTAATTATTGTCCATTTGGCATCGGGATGAAGCAAAATGGTCCCGCCGGACCAGAGGGTTTCGTCATCAGGGTGAGCTACAATAATAACACAATTGCTAAAATCCGCTATATGCCAGGATTTGCCTGTAGGGCTCATATTTCTCCCTTTCCTGAGGAATAGCTCTCTTTTTTACAAAGGCTTATCGACGTTTATTCTCCTGTTGGTAATTAAACGTGGGCAGAATCATGATTAGGACATCGAAGAATGAATTCGACCAGTTCGTCTAAGTTCGCCGTTGCAAGACATATACATGAGTCAGCAGCACCGTAATATATAAGTATTTTTCCGTTTTTATTCAGCCAGCCGCATGGAAAAACCACATCATCTACGTCACCTTCCCGCTCGTACGAAGCTTTTGGACCGAATATCCACTCATCCGACCTGCGGATGACCTTCGTAGGATCATTTAGGTCTAGTAAGACTAGGCCCAATCTATAGATTGAGCCTGAAGCTGTCGTGCGTACACCGTGATATAATATCAGCCAACCTTCGGTAGTTTCCATAGGAGGAGCGGAAAGTCCTATTTTATTAGCGTCCCACCAGGCACCTCGCCGGGCACGAATGACTTCCAGATGCTCACCCCAGTGCTTTAAATTCGGCGAAAACGAAAGCCAGATGTGTGATTCAATGGTGGGCAACTTCGCAACAGGACGATGGAGCATCGCCCATAAATTGCCGAAACGAATGGGAAAAAGCGCCGCATCCTTATCTTCGGGTGGCATAACCGGACCCAATCGCTGGAATGTCTCGAAGTCCTTGGTTATTGCCAAAGACACCAAAGGGCCGCCGCAGGAAAATGCAGTGTAAGTAATGACCCACTGTCCCATTTCGCCCAGCCAGGTAATCCGTGGGTCCTCAATGCCCCAGAGCTCTTCCGGATTGCTCTCGGGTTCAGGCTTTAGCGTAGGCTGTGGGTCTATTTGCCATTCGTCAACACCGTTGTCACTTCGCGCAACCGTAAGATGTGAAATACCCCTGAAGTCCTCAACGCGAGCGAGCAGAAGTATTTTCCCATCTACTTCGGCGGCAGCAGCGTTAAAAACTGAGTTAGCAGGATAAGGCCAATTCTTCACCGAGAGAATGGGATTACCCGGATGCCTTGTGAATAATTCGTGGCTTAAACTTTTGTCCATGATTGCTCTCTTTTAAAACTTGTCATTAAAAATATCATAGCTGCCCAGTTATCTGGACTATGCCCTTTCTTATTAGCATAACAGCGATGGCGGCCAAGAGAAGACTCGTTATCTTTGACAGAGCCTTTGCGCCCGATTCGCCCAATGCCTTTATCAGAACGGAAGAGAACGCAAAAATCAATCCCGCCAGTAGAATATTGGCAACCACCGATATCAATGTTGGTATTATTCCGTATTGGGATATTATAACCATCGAGGTGGTAAGAACTGCCGGCCCTACAATCAAAGGCGTTCCTATAGGTACCGAGCCCAATTCTTCACTTGGCAGCCGCCGTGTCTTGACCGGATTAGCGATGTCTATGATTGCGATACAGAAAAGTATCGCTCCTCCAGCAACCATAAAATCACCCAACGTAATACCCAGCAGCCTAAATACCGCCTTGCCAAGGAATATAAAGCCGATCGCCAAAATCAGAGCCGTAAGCACCGATTGCACGATGATTCGGTAGCGCTGTTGCTGCGTCGCACCTTCGGTAAGTGAGACGAAAATTGGCAAGACTCCTATAGCATCAACTGCTACGAATATCGGAATGAAAGACAACAATATATTTCCTGCCAGTGCCATTGGGTCTGTTCGTTCCTATTTTGTCTATCGCACACTACCTTTATTCCATCCCTTTTCGGTGCTGGGGTGTAGTCGGCCACCGTGGAGCATATTTACAGTTGGCGGTCTTCCACTACCGGATGAGCTTGGCCCAGTTTTTGGGTTCGGCTCCAACGGCCCTTAAGAATCTCTGTTCGGTTAACCGTTCCAACCTTGAGCGCTCTTGCTTTGTTTTCTTTTGTAAGGGGACCTGTCCACCTGCGTAAGTCTGATGTCCGCCACCTGTCCCGATCCCGTCAACAATAGTCTGTATTATACTATCGGCCCTGCTATTGTGTTCGGATGTTCGAATAGAGATGAACAATCTGTCGCCAAAGTAGCCACTGCACATCACCCAGTCCGTGTCCTCATCGCGTAACAGCAGGTCGGCTACTTCGCCTATCATGTCGGGATTGTCTGTCTGCCCTAATGTTGTAGTTATACACCTTTTGTATACCCTGGCGTTCTGCAGAGCTTCCGCTAACATCTGGAAATACGGTCTTTGTACGCTGCCCCGCTGTATTTCGCCGAGCATCCTCTTATTTGCCAGTGCGAACAGAAACCCAATTGCTTCGATGTCCGCTTTTATTGCCTCTCGCCCAAGGTCCTGTGTGTCAGAGCGTATCGCATAAAGTAAGCCTGTGGCCAGGGCGGCATCGAGCTTTACCTTTATTGCCCTTAGATATTCCAGCAGTATCGTAGCTGTCGCGCCATATACGCTTCGGACATCGGTAAATGGGGCACGTCGTGTCACAGCCCGACAGGGATGATGATCTATGACGATGTCAGGGGTGATTTGTTCCGGCAAGCAATTATTACCGGTACCTGGCTGTGTGTCGACTAATCCGATGGTCGGGAATATTTCAAAGTCTATTTCATCACACGGACGAAGATTCAAATCGAGGTATCGAACGAGTGCTCTATTCTCAGCCCGACCTACAGTACCCCCATGCGTTATTGAGCATTGAGTGTTAGCAAGGGCATTCGCCAACCGACCAAGTGCAACTGCTGAAGCAATTGAGTCGGGGTCCGGGTTATCCTGGATTACGATAAGAAGACGGCTCTTTCCCCTGAGAAGGGCATTGAGCTTTTTAACCTTTGAGAGTGTTTTAAGAGGGACTTTCATTGGCCAGCGTGCAAAATATGAACGGGGATATACGGTTAGTTAACAAGCCATCTTGCTAAATTGCATTTCCTTAAATATCGCATTAACCAGTCATTAGTATGACCCCACTATGGAGTATACCATGGGGCCGGAGTCTATTTGCCCTTTCTAAAGGGCCTGAATAGTCTAAGCAGAACGATATCTCGCCAGTTTTTTTTCAAGGGGAAGATTCCCTTTTCGACGAAGCCAACTTCTTCTATCGAATAGAAAGCATGCGGATTGAATTTATTTATCAACTCCACAACACCGGCAGCTTCTCGACGAGGAACGATAGTAAAAACTACTTTAACCTCACCTCTCGCACCATGACCATCAACACAGGTAACTCCGTAGTTCTCAGACTGGAAGTACTGCACTAGAGGCTGGGCATCCTTTTTTGTGACGACCCTTATCAAAACCACACCCAAAGACAATTTCTCAGCTATGTGAATACCTACGAAGTTGCCCATGGCGAATCCGCCGGCATAAGCGATATAGCAAGCAGGATTGGAAAGGTTTTTCATAATTTGGCCAATGGCAAGAAGCCAGATCAAGATTTCAAAAAAGCCCACAAGAGGTGCCAGATATTTGAATCCCCGTGAAACAAATATGACTCTGACAGTGCCGAGACTGACATCAAGAATTCTTGCAACGAAAATCAGCACCGGCAGGGCAATCCATGTATAGAATCCTGAATTGAAAAGGAGCAGATTATTCATGTTTGCTACGGTCAATTTATCTTTGTAAGAAATTTTCTTATCTGGTTTGACTTGAGGCAATCACTTTTACGGATTCATACAAATCTTGTTTCGAATGTTCTCCAAGTTGCCAAAGCAGATAAGCTCATCATTCAAAAGCACCTTTGCGCTTGCCCCAGGATTCGGTATTGTTTGATCGCCCCTTATTATTGCCAGCACGGTAATATCAAAGCTTCTTAGCTGTGACTCGGCAAGTGTTTTATCAAGCGCTGGACTACCGGCATAAACTGCTACTTTGGAGATACCGTATCCTCCGGTCATGAATAACAACTCTTCAAATGTTACTCGTGCGAAGATTTCCTTTCTTATGATACGCTTTCTGAGGAAATTTGTCAGCTTTCTTGAAAACGTTGCATTCGTAAAGAGTTTGTAAATTATGAACACTGCGATAATGATTATCAACAGGTTGACCCAACGAACCAGGTTTGGTGGTATGATCGGCAGCAGTGGTTTCGATAAGCCGGACTCGATGGCTTGTTGTGGATTTAGTGAATTTGCAAATGTCGCGATCATGATAACGAGTCCAGCATTACCCAGAACCATAAGTATCGATGCGATTCGACGTCTCTGTTTGTTGCCGGTTATAAGCTCGGCTTCTTTAGTGGTAAAGCCGGTACCGGTAAAGCATGACAGCGATTGGAACTTGGCCAGGGACCATTCAAGCCCAGTCAGTTGAAATGCTATAGCTCCTATTCTGACTATCATGAACGAAACAGTAAGTACGATGATGAACAATGCCCAGCTCATATTAAAAGCCCCTTGCTAATTATTCAGAACTTTCTATCTTAGTTCTACAACCACTTTTTTCTTCTAAAATAGAACAACATGATGACCGCGACGGTTGCCATGACTGCCCAAACACATGCGTAGCCCCATCGCCACTTTAACTCCGGCATGTTCTCGAAGTTCATTCCATAGATGCCTGCAACAAAAGTAAGTGGTATGAAAAGCGTTGCAATAATTGTGAGTACTTTCATAACGGCGTTCATTTTATTGCTGATACTCGAAAGGTAGATGTCAAGCATTCCTGATACCATGTCACGGGAGCTTTCTATGGTATCAATTATCTGTATTGTGTGGTCATATACATCCCGCAGGTAGATGCCGGTTGACTCGTCTATAAGCTGCGAGTCAGCCCTTTGCAGCCCGCTTATGACCTCCCGTAGCGGCCAGACCGATTTGCGCAGAAAGATCATTTCTCTTTTGAGTGAGTGGATTTGCTGGGGTGTTTTTTCTCCTGGGTCAGTTACCAGTTGTTCTTCCATAGACTCGATTTTTTCGCCAAGCTTTTCCAGGACTGCAAAGTAGCTGTCCACGATGGCGTCCATCAGGGTATACGCCAGATAGTCGGCTCCCATTTTGCGGATGCGTCCCTTGGCATTTCTGATTCTGTCCCTTATGATTTCGAAAACGTCTCCGACCCGCTCCTGAAAAGAAATCAGAAAATTATTACCCAAAACAAGGCTTACCTGCTCAGCTTCGACCATCTGCTTTTCGTCGTTGTAGCTGAGCATTTTCAGTACGATAAACAAATAATTGTCGAAGTCCTCGAGCTTGGGACGCTGGTCTGTGTTGAGGATATCTTCAAGAATGAGCGGGTGCAGATCGAATTGCTTGCCGAGCTTCTCGATAAGTACAATATCGTGGATGCCATCGATGTTAATCCAGGTAACCGTTTTGGTATCTTTGAACTTGAAGCATTCTTCGATGTTTGCAACTTGTTTTTCTTCGAAATTCTGCTCATCGTAGTCGATGTAAGTAATCCGAACAGCATCTATCTTCTTTTCACCGATGTGTACCAGCGTCCCAGGCGGCATACCAGCCTTTTTCGAGCGCCTTTTGGTGAATCTTGGTTTATACGGATTTAATTTGATTTTGTGTTTCGCTCGCATTGATCACTTTCCTAATCAAGGCTGAACTATTTGTTGAGTCTGATGTTTTCAGATCAAGCGTTTTTAGGTTTGCCGGATTTTCTCAGGATGATGCTCGTTGTGATAAGACCAGCGATAAATCCCATAAGGAATGTCAATAGCAGAAGCAGAGCCCTTGGCATCGTTACCGACATAAAGAGAAACCTTGTCTGAACTGCCTCTGTGTTCTGCAGGAATACGATCAACGCCAAAACTGAAATAATAACTATAAGAATAATCTTGACCTTTTTCATACCTGACCTCATCTTTACTGATTGAGTTTGAATGGTTCTGATTCTATCAGGAGTTATTCGTTCTGTCTTTCTTTTTCAGGTTCGTCTTGTGAGGTTTTATTTTCCTGCTTACTAACCACATGATGGTTTGCTTTTGTAGTTTTACCTTTCAGATTTTTCACGGTTGCAAATGGAAAGCTTATCATTTGGCGCAGCCCACCGATGGATGAGACATTTCGGACTTGACCTGTTACCTCTGCAAAGAGTTCATTCATAACGATCTTTTCTTCGACCTCTCCGGTTTCCTTAACCATGGCTAACCGATGCAGAGAATATAGCCCGATCAAGAATGCCAATGCAAAGAAGAAATCCCACTGTTGCAAATTTAAGGTCAGTAGACTGAATTCACCTCCCGGACTTGTATACTTGAGCGTCCAGGCTAATTCCCGGCCTGCGAAGAAATCTGCGAATTTGCCGCCTAAGATGGGCGCTATTCCAGCAGCGAACGAATTTACAATGGTATTAGTTGCAAGATAAGCAGTGGCTTGTCCCTGTGGTGCCAATTTTAGGCCAATATTGCCCGATGCCAGTGAGACGCCGGCTGAAGCAAGACCCATCACCATGTGAATTACGATAAGTATTGGTATTGTTAAGAAGTATTTCTCAGGCATTGTGGTGAATGTCCAGGCTAAAATCGCTAATATGAACAAGGGTCCACAGATAGCAAGGACGGACTTATTGCTGAAACGGTCCGTGTACCTGCCCCAGATTTTAAGAAATGCAAAGTTCATTACCTGGCTAACTATCGAAAGAGCTATGATAAACGACATACTCAAGCCTAATCTTTTAAGCATATAAACCATAAAGAAAGGCCCGGCCAAATTCACTGCAAAATTCCAAGAGCTCATAAATGCAATGAGCTTTCGGAAGTTCTCATCTTTGAAGGGTTGACCAAGAAGTTTTATAATACCCGTTTTCTCTTCAGGCTTGGGCATACGTTTTTCCGGTGTTCGAGCGAGAAAGTAAAGCCCGAGAGCCCCGGCTGCAAAACCTACAAGGAACAAGACGGAGTACCCTTGTACTTCATAACTGGGCAGCAATTTTTTCCATAGGTCCAAATAAGCCGCGGCGCCTATACTCAGAGCAATCCCAACGCCCGTGGCTATTCTCATGCGTTTCGAGAAGAAAGAGCCAAGCAGGTTCTGAGGTATCAGGTCTCGCATCCAAGAGTTCCAGCTACAGCCTGAAACTGCTCCGAATGCAGATGCAGCTATCATCGATATCAACAACACTGCCAGCCCTATTTTGGCCCCGAACAAAAAAGGAATCAGAGCAATTAGTAGCCAGCACAGTCTGCTCAAACCGGCTGCTACAACAACGATTGCTCGTCTATTGCGTATTTTTTCAACTAGAAATATCGATGGCAATTGAAGAAGTTGAGCTAACGGCCCAATGGCCGCCAGAAGACCAATTACCAGATTAGAAGCGCCGAGTTTTATGGCAAAAGCTACCAGAAAGGCTCCGCCGGTCAGTATCCCCATGGCCTGAGATGCTATCCCGTCCTTAATGACGTAGCCAAGCCCCGACTGAATCTGCTCTTCCGTCAGATGTTCTTCTGTTTTGAGCCACATAACTAAGATCTCCTTTCCTTCAGATATGCAGCCGTGTTTTTCCCACACAGACGAGAAAATATCAGAGTGTTTTTTAACTCTTTATTTTACCAGAGCAGTCTATGCTGCGCTGGGCTGACTATTAAAAAAAGGTTAATCCAAGAAGATTACAACCTGATATTCTTTGCGCCAATGTTTGGGCCTATTGCTAAAAAATCTTGCTCCATTGCCTGCTTTGACGACTCTGCCAGTTGCGCCTGTGGTAGACATAACTTGCTACCAAAGGCAAAACACTGCTAACCTCTGCATAGACCATCTGCTCGTAATCGGTGTCTACTTTACCCCATGAAGATGCTTCCTTGAGCGTAGAGCCCGAACAGGCCCCATCCCTGGCGTCCGCAACGGTAATCTGGACAGCGTATTTGTGCATTGGGACAGGCTTTCCCAGGACTTCTGCGCAAACAACCGTATCTTGCGCAAAGTTCTTGGGTACTCCGCCACCTATGATAAATAAACCAGAAACCGGAGACTTGATTTTTATCTCTGTCAGTTCTCTGAAATCCTTAACACAGTCTATACTGACATGATTTTCCATGTTCTCGACCTGATGCTTTACTAAGCCAAATCCTGCGCTTGAATCTGAAAAAGCAGGGCAAAAAATCGGTACATCGTTTTCATACGCCACCTGCACCAACGAGTCCTTTTTCTTAGCGTTATCAACGAGATATTTGCCCATTTCTCTTACAAACTGACGTGATGAATACGGCCTTTTGTCAAGTGAATCTGCAATCTCTCGAATTGTATTGTCGCAGATCTGTAATTGCTCTTCATCGATAAAGGTGTCATATATTCGATCGATGTACAACTGCCTTAATGTTTTATCATCTACATAGGGACTGCCCTTATAATGTCTGAAACCCAGCGCCTCAAAGAAATCCATATCAACGATCGTAGCTCCGGTGGCGACAACAACGTCCACCATGTTGCACTTAACCATATCTGCATATATCTGCATACATCCTGCTGCACTTGTACTGCCTGCTATACAAAGAATAATTGTGCAATCCTCGTCGTTTATCATCGTGTTGAGGATATCTGCGGCTCTGGCAGTGTCCCTGGCGGTGAAAGACATGTCTTTCATCCCTTCGATAATTGCCGTGGAGTCGAACGATTTTATGTCAATATGCTCAACGGGTTCTTTCAGAAAGTCGTTCTTTTGCATACTTAGCCTCTGAACTTATAGCTCAACAGCTTATATATAAGTTTTGCCGCGAGAAAATCAGGGGCCTTATTATTTTCATTTGGGCAAAGCTCTACAACGTCAAAGCCTACAACGTCTCTTTGCTCAAAGACTGCTCTGAGCAAGCCGAGAGCCTCATACCACAGTAGCCCGCCAGGCTCGGGCGTTCCTGTCGAAGGCATTATAGAGGGGTCAAAAACATCCAGATCGATAGTAACGTAAACCTTTTTCGACAGTTTGTCGACGACTCTTCTTATCCAGTTCGTTTGACCGCAAACATCCTTGGCGAAAAAGATTTTTGCAGGCTCAAGATATCTTTTCTCAGAAGCGTCCATACTTCTTATACCTACCTGAATAACAGGACACAATTCTCTAACCCTTGCCATCACGCAGGCATGATTGTATTTTGAGCCGTTGTACTCGTCCCTCAAATCGGCGTGGGCATCGAGCTGTAGGACCGTTATTGTCTGATTCTTTTCAGTCTGTGCCCTTATAGCACCGATGCTGACCGAATGTTCTCCGCCGAGAACTACCGTGAATTTAGCTTTGTCAAGATAGTGCCGGACTTTCTGCTGAACCGCTTTAATCATATCTTGCGGTGACGGCTCGAATTGTACTGCTTTATCTGTATATATGCCTTTCTTATAGACCTCGCTGTCGGTCTCAATATCGTAAAGCTCTAAATTTGCTGAAGCTGCTATCATTGCAGCCGGGCCTTTATCCGCACCTTTGATCCATGTACTCGTCTGGTCATAAGGCACAGGTATTATAACGATTTGTGCCCTATCAAGGTGTGAATACTCCTTCGGTATATCTGCAAAATTGGCTGCGTTTGTCATAATGGAGGTGTTCCCGACAGCATCTCAAAGCAACAAGCTCAGCGGCGCTAAGGATTGATCACCTGGAACGAGGCATGGTTTCATCGAACAAGAACATAGCAATCGCCACTGTTGTTGTCCAAAGTTCTTTCTGTCCTCTGGCAGCTTGAGTAATGTTTGACGTTCTGATTATCATGCCGCTGGATTTATAGACCTGCTCCTTTTCGGACCAGGCTTTGTTGGGATCGACTTCCAGACCCAGAGTCGTTCCCAGCATCCCTGCTGCTAAGTCTTCAGCCAGATCTGCCGCCTCTCGTTGATTCATTCCATGACTATGTACTTCGCTTAAATAGCCCCATTTATTGCCATCTTTGGGGACTGCGATTCCAACCGAGGATGCGACTAATCTGCCGTACTCATTCGTGTCGGCTCGTGCCATTACGCAGTAACATATTTCTCCAGGGGTCAATTGTTGCAGTCCTTTTTCTCTGCTGATTACTTTGCATCCAGGCGGTAAAATTGAGGACACTTGAACCAGATTCTGCTGGGCGACACCCGCTTTCCTCAGCGCTTCTTCGAAGGATTTCAGTTGGTACTTGTGATGGCCAACACCTTTTGTAAGAAATACCTTGGTTGGAACAAAACTGTCCATCTCCATCTCCACCAAAACGATGTGATTAACAGTATCCGGCCTTGCTTAGGCCCCACGAGCGGATTATATATGCTAGAATATGGTTGACAACAGAAATTCTCAGAAACGCAGATACTTTTTCGCTTTCTGAAGTCTTAATCCTACCTTCCCGATATCTTCAATACGCCGTATCAGATTCTTCTTTCGCTGTTGTAGAATCCGCTTGACCGTAATAGGTCCCAGGCCGGGCACCCGCAGGAGCAGCAATCTCGGTGCACGTTTTACCTCTGCCGGGAAGAACTCAGGATGTTGCATAGCCCAGGCTTCTTTCGGGTCGACAGCGAGTGACAAGTTGTTATTATTCTCAAAGATGATGTCAGATTCTTTGAAGCCATACTTGCGGAAAAGGAAGTCAACCTGATAAAGGCGGTGCTCGCGCACAAAGATGTCTGTTAGACCGTTCTGCCTGATTTGTTCACCAGCTATGGATTCATCACCCAGTCCCTTTTGATAGGCACTGAAGTAAATCCTGTGAATTTTCAATCTTTCATATAGTCCCCACATATAGTTAACAATCTCTCGATCTTGTTCACCTGCTGCGCCCACGACAAATTGCGTTGTCTGTTTGATCCTTTCATATCTGGTCCCACGCGCGGTCAATCTGCTGATCAGCTTTATAGGCTCAATTATGTCACGAATATACTTCTTCTTGCACGAGAGTTCCGCTAGATTCTTTTCTCCTGGTACTTCGATGTTCAGTGATACCGCGTCACTAAGTGAAATAGCGTCTTCTATCGCCGCATCACTTGCGCCAGGAATGATCTTTAGGTGAATGTATCCTTGATATCCATATTTTCTTCGCAGAATTCTGGCTGTTGCATTGAGTCGATCCATCGTCGCATCAGGTGATCTGAGCAAACCTGAGCTTAAGAATAATCCAAAGACTTCTCGTCGATTGTAATAATCCAGAAATGCTCTTGTGGTTTCTTCTGGAGTCAGGGTGCACCTGCGCAGGTCCTGTTGTTCTCTCAGTGGGCAGTATTTGCAATCGTTGCTACACACATTTGATATTAACGTTTTGAATAATATGCTTTTGCCCCCATTTGGCAGAGTTACCGGATATTTCCATTGGTTCTGACTGCTTCGTCTACGTCTCTGATCTTTGTCGGAACCACAGGCGCAAGCCAAATCGTATTGAGAATCGGTACTAAGTATCCGAAGTTTCTCATGGGTATCAGGTTTGCAGATAAGCCCGACCATGACTGCTCTATTTCTTAGCGCCTTTGGGTTGTACTTGCAGGTCAATTGAAGGCGCAGCTCAGAGAACTGCATTTATGCTATACAATAGTCCTTACCATCCAGGTTCTATTGCTGTTGTTGATTTCCTTGCTGCTCAGCCCTTTTTACCACAAAGAAGTAAACTATTGGGCCTACGAAGTATATCCCAAAGGAAACCAAAATTGCAATAGCCCATATTAGCTTGTCATATTCACCATTCTTTGTGAGTTGGTGGGGGAATTTCGACGGTGGTCGCTTCAGACAGTCGATCAACATAACGATCGAGAAGATCACTCCTGCAACCGTCAATAGCCATACGAACGCCCCTGCTGCGAAAACGGGCCTTATCGGCCACCAAGGAAATCTACATAGTGATTCCATCATTTTGTAGCATCCTGAAATAACCTTTACTGCTTTGCACAATGATAGCCTGTATAGCTTGCAAGCTATCACAAGTTGGCATCAATCAGCCGAATATCGTAGTGTATTCTACTGTCTGACTTGAGGATTAAAAAGCTTAAAATCCATGCATTTAATCTGTGAAAGTCATCGCCAGTAGTCCTGCTAATGCGTTGATGAGTAGATGCGTTTTCTCATTTACTCGCCCACTGATCTACTCATTTACTCAACCACTTCCTGACTATCCATTTGGATTCTTGCGTACTCTCGGTGTCAGGCACTTCAGACGCAGAATGACTGTGACGGATGGTGTTTAATGAACCGCGAAAAAACAACCGGGGCACATGCTTTCAATTGGCATGAGCCCCGGATTTGTACTATCACTTTATCAACTATAAGATAAAGTATGTCCTATAGCTGTGCCGTAATCAACCGCGTAGTTAATCATTAGCCTATTCTTCGGCTAGAGCATTCGGATCGCTTGGCTCGTTCGCCTCCGGAGGCGTTGGCAGGTACAACCTGATGTCATCAAAGTAAAGCTTGCCTGTTCCACCTTGTCCACCATTCTGACTTCCAACACCAATGGTTATATCCTGGACCGTAGAAAGAGTCACACCAGCATCGCTAAGAACGCTGAGCGGAATATCCCACTGCTGCCAGGTGTACTCCAGCACCGCATTGGGATTATCCGGATGTTCGACGACCTTTTCAACACCACCACCTCGCACAACCACATACAAGGGCTGGGCCTCATTGGAGGGCATATCTGCGCCAATAGCTTCGACCTGCCAATCGTCTCCTGTGACCGTGCCGGTAGTTGTTACATCGGAGAACACAGCAGTACCCATTGCATTAGCATTGTGACTGGTATACGCCAAACCAATATATACATTCTGTGACATCACAATAGTCTGCGGATTGGGGGATGCATCATCGCCGGTGTTCTCATCATCCGGTTGTTGAATCCAGTTGATACCATTTTCGGAGTAATAGCCGGTAAAGTTGTTACCCTGACGTACAACCCTTACCCACAACAAGGGCAGAGTAATGGCATCGATATTGCTACTTGCCTGGTAAGAAGTTTCAGCAATAATCTGACGGTTCTGGAAGGACCTGCGATTCGATGGTGTGGCACACATAAGTGCATTCACACTGTAGTCATCCAGTGTATCACGGATCATCACTCCAGCTTTGGCCCATTCGTCGGTGTTTTCTATACTTACCACACGAGCTGTGATAGAGCCGTTACCTGAGAGCCTCTTATAGGCATAACGGAACTGATCGGCCTGACCCCAGATATCCTCGCCACCAGCGGCCATCGCATACGTACCAGCCGGGTCCTCCACGAATTCTGCAGGATAACCTCTGAAGAACAACGTTAGTGTCCTGGCGCCTTCTCTGGTCCAGTCATTCAGTGGAGCATCAAAAGAGCGTACAGCCTCAGAATATACTGCGCTGCCGGTATTGTTGTAGAAGAACGGCATGGATTGGAGCCCGCTGTTAACGATAGCGCGCTCGGCAAAAGGTGCAGTGCCATAGCCTACTTGCGAGCCGTTCGTCGTAACATTCCATCCATCTGCCCATGTATCAAATATCCTGTCTGGTGAAAAATCATTGTAATCCTCAAAGTCGTCAACGATTAGATAGTCGGCAACTGTAAAGCTCCAGATTCTGCCTCTGCTGATAGTCGCGTCGGCGTTGAATTCATCGACCCTCCAGTAGTAAGTCTGGCCTGGTATAAGCTCTTCCGGCGGAGTGTAAGTGTTTGGATCCTGTCGGCCACGATATATATCTGTTGTATCAGATATATCAGCACTTCCCACGGCGTTCGCATCGGTGCCGAAGTACACGTCGTGTTGAGCTGCATTTTCTCCAGGCATCCAGCTAAGAGGCGTTAAGTGCTCGATATCCGGTCTCGAACCACTTGCCGGACTGGGTCTTGTGGCAAATTCCGATTTAGTAACTATAATCTGCTGAATCTCTTGTTGACTAAGCCCCCGGCTGTAAATACGAACATCGTCTATCAGACCGTTATACCACATCCATGTTTGCGCAGCGTCACTTCCTATATTAACATTGAACGCACTGATGTCTATAGTTCCTACATGAGCTGTGGTTGCCATCGGTTCACCGTCAATATATAAGTTAAGATTGTTGCCGTCATAGGTTCCAGCTAAATGGTGCCAGACGCCATTAAATCCGCTATTTACAGCATACGTAGCCGAGAATGGTGAGGTGCTATCATAGATGTAAAATCCTATGCTATTACCAGCACCATGTCTTAGTGCATAACTATTGTTACCTTTGGTTACGTAAGGATTGTCTTCACTATTACCCGCATCATTTGTATTGACCCATGCTGAAAGCGTGATTGCGTTTGTGATATTCAGACTTGCTGCATTGCCGCAGTCAACGTATTCATCATAACCTCCGGAGAAGCTCAGCGCTATATCTATTTGACCAACTACCCATTGTGGGCTTCCAATAATTTTTGCGTGATTACCACGGCCGGACCAGTCAAATACATCTCGGCCTTCGCCCTCATCGAGCGGCCACCATGCGACGAAGTTGGGGTCAGTAACCGTTATTTGCGGAGTTGTTGTGAAAGTCCAGATGTCACCTTCATGTATTTCTTTGCCGTCGTCTTCATTAATCCTCCAATAGTAGGTAGTTTCAAATGCGAGCTGTCCTGGGCTGAAGGTGTTTACATCGACAATACCTTTGTCTGTCCTGCCTGTGCCGTTGAGCACCTCGTTCCGATTGTTGCCGAAGTACACATGATGATGAAGTGCATTTGCGCCTGCTGTCCAGCGTAACATAACATCTGCGTCAACAAATTTAGCGCCGTCGGCAGGAATTGGATCGTGAGCGGTTGGTTGAGGGACGGTAAATGTCCAGATGTCTCCCCGCCAGACATCGGTACCACTGACCCCGTCAACTCGCCAGTAATAGGTTGCACCCGGCGTAAGGTCGGTTACCGTGTAACTATTGGCATCCTGACGCGCCTTGTAAACCTCACCAGGTCCCATGGGGCTGCTGCTTGTGGCAGCATTTACATCATCTAAATTATCAGCAAGGAAAATATCGTTCTCGGTTGCAAAAGGCCCTGATTGCCACTGAAGAGTCACAGTTGTGCCCTCTGCCAGGCTATTATTAGCCGGACTTGGATTTATTGCAATAGGGTCAATGCTTTCGATGCTAACACTATCCAGAATAACCTGTGCAAACCAAAACTGGTTTGCGGGGGCACGAGTGCTCACATTTGCAAAACCGAGCTGCAACTGATAGCCGAGACCAGGCGGATTGACTCCGGTAGTTAAATAGAACGTCTGGTTGGTCCAGGAATTCCTCGGCTGATTAGGATTTTGCAGGTCGTATGTAGCAGTGGTAATTCTCGTTAAAGCACCGGATTCCTGAAGGAATACTTCAAGAATGCCGCCGTAAGTTCCTTCAGTACCACCTCTACGGCCGACCCATACGGAGATCTTATAGCTCTTATTGGCCTCAACGAGAATGGGGTTACCCTGTTCCTGTAGTCCTTGGTAAATCTGACCGTTCTGATTCAGAAAACAGACATTTTGACCATCATGGGCCGGTGGAGTAAGGGCACCGGACGACAGATTCTGCGCACCTGCAGAATTAACGGTAGTCCAATTCGTCGCAGCTCCCTCAGCCCAAGCTCCATCAGCGAGCGTTTGGGCCTCAAAGTCTCCATTGAGTAAGGTTACCTGACTAAAAGCCGGCACAACCAAGCTTAACACAAAAACAATAGAAATCGAATAAACTTTTTTCTTGCACATAATAATCCTCCTTCTAAAACCCGATATAATCGCACCTTGGCGACAACTTACAACATCCGTCGTCCTCGACAGGCAACCTGTTCCTTATGGGCAGCTAACCATCCATCTCAGACTAACTTAAATAAACTAAGAAAATTAGGATTGAATTCCACCTCCTTCCCACAACATATCGAACAGGCTACAGGTTAAATACCAAACATAGTTTGCAATATGCAAAGCCCAAATCATGGCTCTGCATCTGGAAGCAACTATTCTATGTTCTCTGTTCCCTTTGGGAAATTCAGTATATTACCGGACAAATAGCCGATACTATGATACCAAATTAACAGCCCACGCTTCAAGAGAATTCCCCGTAGGATTTTCACACCGACGGTGAGATGAAAGACATGCACTGGTACGACAAGCACGTCAGGTAAGAAAACAATCGGGGCCCATGCTGTCAATCAGCATAGGCCCCGAAATAGTGCAAAACAACAACTCTATCTATCCCTTCG
>Ga0315538_1000624_pt1 | contig 21888 bp, 15 predicted proteins | sample SalMarSW160230MG_2_FD_203834 | JGI IMG/M metagenome (GOLD analysis project Ga0315538, IMG submission 203834) | Salt marsh sediment microbial communities from the Plum Island Ecosystem LTER, Massachusetts, United States - Salt Marsh Sediment SW1601-230 ...
GCGGTTTCGCGCTTGGCCAGAACGTTCATTAGGGCCTTAGTGTCGAGCTCCCGGGCTGCCTTCTCGCAGGCCTCCCAGCTAAGTACGCTTCTGACGACTCTGTCGATGCCCTGCTGGCCGTTATCGTAAGCCCGTGTTTGCATGTCATGGCCCTTCCAGCGGTCATAGCCAGCCTGCTGGATTAAACCGGCAATGGCGATATTCATACCATTCACTCTGGTGCCGTGATCTATGTCGTATTTTCCAGGTCCGCCGAAGATGATGCCGTCGTTGTAACCCTGGCTGTTTAGATGCATGTGGACCATAGCGCCGTTATCCAGCTCTTCGACAGTGTCATATACGTGGTCGAGGCCAATCATCTCTGAATGGCCGAACTCCTTGTTGACACCCTTATTCTTTCGGGAGACGCCGAATTCCTCCTCAATCTTTCTCCAGAATAGAATTGCGCTTGCCACCGTCGGAATGAGCATCGCAGGATGGCCTTCGTTGGGTTTGGGCTCAAAGCCAATATGCAAATCGCCATCTTTTTTCGTTTCGTACTTGCACAATCCGGCCACGCTCTCTTTGAGGTTCTGGTACATCTGCTTTATGCCGATAGTTGCGATGTCATAGCCGAAGGAGCCGTTCCAGATCACAAGAGCTGGTGCCTTATCAGGATGCCAGGCCTTTTTCAATGTTCCATACGCCAGGTCAACTGTTTTGGTACCCAGTTCTTCTGCTGCCTTTCTCTCATTTGGATCGAGCGATGCAATTCCACCATACGCAAAGTGCGTATGTGCACCCGGCGTAATCATGGCAAGATACAAGCCATTATCTACGAGGGCATCGGCAACCGCAGCGGCATTTTTGTCGTCAACCTCTGCGTCATAGTGCATTTCGATTCCGAGTACGATGTTGTCCGGGATTCGAGGTCTTATCTTATCAGCTACTAATTTGATCATTTCCGGCGTGCCGAAATCTTCGCCACCCCATTCTGGCCGCATATCCGCCGGCACAAAACCACCTTTTCCCGGATTAAACGTCCACCTACATATACTGTGTAAAGATTTCTCTGCTGCCATTTTATCTACTCCTTTTTAATTGATTATTTCTAACGTATATTTTTCGGATGACTGTTCGTGTTGTCATCTATAATTGCTTACTCAAGATGTTAGCCCAATTTTCATAAGCATCTTGATATGCCCTTGTCAGCTTCTTATTTGGCTCAATGGTCTTGACCGGTTCTAAGCCGGCAAAGGCATCCTCTGGGCCTTTGTAGATACCTGCGCCGATGCCTGCACCTCTTGCGGCACCTTGTGAGCCATCTGTGTTATATAGTTCTACCATTGCACCCGTTATTGTCGCGAAAGCCTCGGCAAAAAGTGGGCTGAGGAACATATTGGCGTGTCCCGCTCTGACAGTGGTAAGCTCGATACCCACATCACGCATTATTCCAAGGCCGTAGTTTAGAGCGAAAACAATTCCTTCCTGAGCGGCTCGCAGAAAGTGTGCTCTTTTGTGAACGTTGAAATTCCAGCCGTGAACGGATGCGCCTATGTTTCTATTCTCCAGAGTTCTTTCCGCTCCATTGCCGTAGGGTAGTATCACCAGCCCATCGGAGCCCACCGGCACTTCCGCAGCCAGGGAGTCCATCTGCTGGTAGTCGAGCCCATCGCCAGCTACGAAATTATGTTTGAGCCAGCTATTTAAGATTCCTGTGCCGTTCACACACAACAAAACGCCATACCTGGGATATTGCCTGGTGTGATTTACATGCACGAAGATGTTTACTCGCGATTTCTGATCGTAGCTCTTTTGATCACTGACACCATATACGACACCCGATGTTCCTGCTGTTACAGCAATCTCACCGGGATTAAGCACATTTAGAGACAGCGCATTATTTGGCTGATCGCCAGCCCGATAGCTTACTTTGGTTCCTGCTGCAAGTCCCAGTTCTTTTGCGGCTTCCTTGGTTAGCTCTCCCTGTATAGAAAATGTCGGCACGGTCTCTGCTATTAGCTTAGTTTCGATGCCATAGTTTTCCAAAACAAATTCAGCAAGTTCGTCGCTTTCAAAATCCCACATTATTCCTTCGGATAATCCTGATGGGGTAGTTTTTATCTCGCCTGTCATTTTCATTGCGATGTAGTCGCCGGGCAGTATGACCTTGTAGATTTTAGAATAGACATCAGGCTCGTTTTCTTTGACCCATCTTAATTTTGATGCGGTGAAATTGCCTGGCAGGTTGAATAGTCTCTTCAGGCACTTTTCTTGGCCGATATCTTTTGCTGCTTTTTCGCCTATTTGCACCGCCCGACTGTCGCACCAAATTATCGAGGGTCTAAGCACTTCTTTGTTCTTATCTACGATGACCAATCCGTGCATCTGGTAGGAAATCCCAATGGCCCGCACATCAGCCATCTTATAAGTTATGCTCTTATGCTCTTGTGCTCTAATGCCCTTTTGAACTTGTGCACTTATGCTCTGTGTAGCTTTTACGACGTGCTGCCACCATGTCTCTGGTTGCTGCTCAGCCCAATCCATTTTCTCTGCGATTATCTCAAGTTCCTTTTCAGGCGACGTTGCCGCTGCAAGTACCTTACCGGTCTCAGCTTCCATTAACGTCGCTTTTATCGATGAGCTTCCTACATCATATCCCAGTAAAAGTGCCATCTACTTTTCTCCTTTTATTTTTGTAAGTGCAGACTTCGATAAATCCTCTGCAACGTATCCCTGTAACATCGTTCAATTATGCCCATTATAGATGCACCACATCATAGTTGGTCGAACCCGATTGTCAAGTTCAGTTATTATCGCCGGTAGAAGAATTGCTTTGTCGCTCGAACTGTAAGTTTCAAGATCAATTCACTGAGTGTTCTACTATCTCTACTAATCCAATATCGATGTATTGGCCGCCGGTGGTTTGTCGGCAGTGCGCCGCCAGGCAATTCGGGCCGGGTCTAAGGGCAGCGATCGCCTCGTCATCAAGCTCAACCAAAACATAATCTGTCGTATATCCTTTGAGCTTCGTGACAAGCCGGCCATTTATGTAAACTTCGGCATCTTCATCGTGGTAGATCAAAAGGCAAGCTCGACTAAGTTTGTCGGTCTGCGACAAAAAATTAAGTCCGAAGATTGGACCGTGGCTCTTCCACCCTCGTAACACAGCCTGGGATAGTTGGAATTCGCGGCGAAGCCAGATATCCGGCTTGTTCCATTTTGTGCGCACCACAGAACCTGGCGTGGTTTCTGTACCGAATCCACCTTCGCTTACCGACCAGTTTGAATCGTTAAAGTCCGGTTGCTCCCAGCCGGCAGCAGGTTCAAATGTCGTGTATTTCCATTTCTGTCCCTCGCTCTGCGACGTCGGCACAACTATCTTGATCTCTGGTGGAGGCAGATACAAACGCCTGTTGGTTGCCGCGGCCCTATCGACATCCATCTTTATTACTTCCCGGTCGTATGTCATCAGGCCATTAACTTCGATTTCAACATCGGTGGTCTGTGTGTACACAGCCGCAGACAAGCCTTCGTCAATTATTTGGCGCAGATTTTCAATCAACCCAATGTAAGCTTGGGTCAGTTCTTCGCGTGTCTGGTAAGTGCGGTAGCCCCAGTTTTTCTCTTCCTGCCAAAGGTGACCTTTAACCGGCAGTCCCAGCCCACCAAATTCACCCAACACCACAGCACGGTTCTCTTCAACCGGCGGTGCCGCCGGACCTGGGTAACTGTGAATGTCATGAACATCACCGACGCCTCGATCCGCCCAGCCGCTGGCATTATTCACCAAGCGTGTTGGATCAAGTTGCTTAATCATCTCCACAATCCGTGGCGTATCATATTGTCCCCAGCCTTCGTTGAATGGAACCCACATCACAATCGAAGGATGATTTCGCAATGACTCAATTACACGTGTCAACTCCAACTCGAACTGTCGTGCTGATTCTTCGCTGCGCTTAAGGTCAGGCTCATTATCTCTTATATGCCTGTCACCATTAGGCATATCCTGCCAGACCATCAGGCCGAGCTTATCGCACCAATAATAGAATCTGTCCGGCTCAACTTTTACATGCTTGCGCATCATGTTGCAGCCGAGTTTTTTTATCACTTCGATATCGTACCGTAGAGCCTTATCCGTCGGTGCCGTGTATAGCCCATCCGGCCACCAGCCCTGATCGAGCGTACCAAACTGAAATACAGGTTTGTTATTCAAGAACAATCGCGTGACGCCTTTCTCATCTTTGCCCAAGGAGATTTTGCGCATGCCAAAGTAGCTACCCACAGCGTCAACCTTTCTGCCTTGTTCGTTTTTCAATGTCACTTTCAGGTCGTATAGAAATGGCGAATCGGGCGACCACAGCTTGGGTTTTTTGATAAACAATTCAATTTGCTCACCAGCCTGGCCCTTTCCTTTAGCTTTCTGAAACCACCCTTCATTTACCTGAGCCTCGACAATATAGCCATTCGGATCGTCCGAGCATTCGGCGATAACACGCACCATCTTACTGTCGATATCTGGAGTTATTCTCAGCTCTCTGATATACACCTCAGGCACAGATTCCAACCAAACCGTTTGCCATATTCCGGTCACTGCTGTATACCAGATGCCGTGGGGTTTTCTTACCTGCTTGCCACGTGGCTGAAATCCTGTGTCTGTCGGGTCATATGCCGAGACCACGATTTCCTGTGTGCCCGTATCATTTAGTGCATCGGTTATGTCGAATGTGAACGGGTCGTATCCACCGTGGTGTGCACCGAGCTTATGGCCGTTAACCCAGACGCACGCTTGCCAATCCACAGCGCCGAAGTGCAGTAGTATGCGTTTCGGAACAGGCTGAGGGAAAGCCAATAGCGGGGGTCGCGGTGTCTCCAACCACCTCTTGGGTACCTTGAAGGTTCTTCGATACCAAAGATGGTTTTCCTCGCCGACAGATTTCATCACGCCTGACAAAGCCGACTCGACTGGAAAGGGTACGAGAATCTGTCCATCGAATTCTTGTGGCTGTGTCTCATCTTTGGGCCGAATAGCGTATTCCCATATTCCATTCAAGCTCAGCCAGTGCCTGCGTACAAGTTGCGGCCGAGGGTAGTCCTTGTGCGCATTGTCCGCTGGGATCTGTTTTGACCATCGTGTCATAAGAGGGCCTTGGATGGGCTGGTAGTCTGCTTTTGCAGCGGCGGTTAAAAGCGCTACAAGCAATATCAGCAGGAAAATCGTTGCTTTGCTCTGGCAAAAGATTGGTTTGGTATGTTTTAGCCACATGATTTTCTCAAGAAAGTCAAAAAGCCTTTTGTGACTATACCCTCTGTCGTAAGTTGTGCCTGAGCCGCCCCTAAGGGGTGCGGCTGACGGGATATTTCTGATTAGGTTATCTGTAAAAAGACTGTTTTGCAATGAAAATCAATCGGGCACCGAAAATGTGTGGTAAAAACAAATTTTTTTGACAATTAATCTTGATAAGGATAAGCTTTTGGGCAGTTTGGTGAACGTCTCAGCAGGTTAGTAATTCATGGAGAGCGAAAAATGAAAGAGAAAACGAAGATTGGTTTTGCGTTTTTATTAGCCGCAGTTATTCTGTTTGTGTTAAACTGCAAAGGGAAAACCGAAACCGCAGAAAAGTCCACTGAAGTAAAGGAGCAGGCCAAAATGAGTATTACAAAGGAATCTTTTGGGAAAACGCCCGATGGTAAGCAGGTTGATTTGTACACACTTACTAATGCGAATGGTATACGAGCGAGGATCAGTAGCTACGGTGCGATTCTGGTCTCGCTTCAGTTGCCTGATCGGCAGGGTAAATTAGCTGATGTAGCCCTTGGTTTTGATACGCTCGACGGATATTTTACAGACCACCCCTATTTCGGAGTTACCGTCGGGCGCTATGGAAATCGTATAGGTGGGGCTAAGTTTACGCTAAACGGTGTTGAGTACAAACTTGCAGCAAACAATGGGCCGAACCACCTCCATGGGGGCATTAAAGGTTTCGACAAGGTGCTCTGGGAGGCCGAGCAAATACAAACCTCCGACGAAGTGGGGGTGAAGTTGACTTATATGAGCAAGGATGGTGAAGAAGGATACCCAGGCAACCTGGCCTGTGTTGTCACATACACCCTGAACAATGATAATGAGCTAAAGATAAACTACGAAGCTATAACGGACAAGCCAACCGTTGTTAATCTGACTAATCACACATATTGGAACCTTGCAGGACAGGGCAGCGGTGACATTCTTAGCCATGAGCTCATGATCAACGCGGATAAATATACCGTTGTTGACGAGGGTTTAATACCGACCGGCGAAAACAGAAGTGTTAAAGATTCACCGATGGATTTCACAGAGCCTATGCCGATCGGTTCTCGGATTGACCAGGTTCCAGGTGGCTATGACCACAACTACGTCTTAAACAGGACTGGCACAGGGCTTTCTCTTTGTGCGCGTGTATACGAGCCTACGAGCGGTCGAGTTTTGGAAATACACACCGTCGAGCCAGGCGTACAATTTTATTCGGGCAACTTCCTCGACGGTACGATAAAGGGTAAAGCCGGCAAGGTTTACAATAAGCACTATGGATTCTGCCTGGAGACTCAGCATTTCCCGGATTCACCGAATAAGCCCGAATTTCCTTCCGTTGTTCTTGAACCGGGCCAGAAATACCAGACAGTAACCGTGCACCGGTTCTACACGAAGTGAAAAAGGCGAAAATTAGCGTCGTGGATTTTGAGCCCTCTGGTTCTTTGCCTGACATTGTCTAATTTATGGTATTTCAGATAGCCTATAGCAGGTTATGTTTTGGCTTGCATGGGCCAAAAGCATGATAGGAGATATGCTTTAAAGGAGAGCATCTGGGGTGTTGAGTTCAAATAGGTGGTTTTTTTAGCTCACCGAATCCTCTATTCAGAAACAAGCGTAAATGCAGAATGACGGGATGGTACCGGGTGAAGTTTTTGTACCGACCGTTGAGGTTGCTGGGTTGCGCAAACGTTTCGCCGATGTGACCGCGGTCGACGGAATTTCGTTTAGCGTCCGTCGAGGTGAATTGTTCGGCTTTCTTGGGCCCAATGGTGCGGGCAAGACCACAACGATCAACATGCTCACCGGCCTGGCCCGGCCGGACGCCGGGACGATCCGAATCAGCGGTATTGACTGCAAGGATAATCCCAAAGCGGCCCAACACTTGATCGGTGTCGTCCCGGATGAAAGCAATCTTTATCCTGAATTGACGGGTTTTGAGAACTTGTGTTTCTGTGCGGCCCTCTATGGTATGGGTAAGGCCGAGCGCAAAGCGCGTGCCCGTGAGCTTCTGGATACATTCGATCTGGCCCAGGCGGCAAACCGAAAATTTGGCGGCTATTCCAGGGGCATGAAACGCAAGCTCACTATCGCCGCTGGAATCATCCACAGACCCGAAATACTGTTCCTGGACGAGCCTACCACAGGTATCGATGTGGCAGGTGCCAGACAGATTCGCCAGCTCATCGCTGACCTGCACCGGGCCGGAATAACTGTCTTTCTGACCACCCACTACATTGAGGAAGCTGAACGGCTCTGTGATCGCATCGCTTTCATCGTCTTCGGGCGCGTCATCCGGATCGATACGGTGGCTGAACTTATGCAGCCTACCCAGCAAAAGCACACGATGTTGCTTTTTCTCTCGGCTGCCCAGCCGGTCTTGTGTGAGGAGCTTTCTTCTGTATTTGGCCATCTGATTTTCGAATTCATTTCCAACGGGCAAATACGTGTCGAGTCTTTGGAGCCGATCAAGGTTGGCCCGCTGGTGCGATTTCTGGAGGATCGCGGTATTGAAGTGGCCGAAGCCCGAAGGGTGCGGCCTTCGTTAGAAGATGTCTTCGTCCGGATCACGGGTGTCGAGGCGGAAGCCATGTGGAAGGAAAAGGCCGGAGGTGGTGCATGAAAAAGTGGATTGCCTTTTGGAGCATCCTGGTCAAGGACATGCGGACCTACTACCTCAAGCCGCCCAATATCAGTTGGGGATTGATTTTTCCTATTGCTTGGATAGGTATGTTCTTAATCAAGTCTGGAAGAGGCCTGGAAAGCGTCTTATCTTTGCTTCCCGGTTTGGTGGCCTTTTCAATCCTGTTTGGGACCACCTCAATGTTGTCGGTGACAGTAACCTTTGAGAAGAAAAACCGTTCGTTCGAGCGCTTGCTGCTTGCCCCTATCCCGCTCGAGCTCTTGATGCTGGCAAAAACTGGCGGAGCCATTCTTTTTGGTGTGGCTAACGCATTCGTACCGGTTGCAATAGCTGCGCTTCTGGTCAATTTGTCTGGAGTGCTCTGGTGTCTTTTTTTCTCTGCTGTTGTTATGATCGCTGTGGCTTCGGCCTTTTTGGGTCTTTTCATCGCTGTTGCGGTTAGGGAGGTGTTCGAGGCCCAGACTTTCTCCAACTTTTTTCGTTTTCCCATGATTTTTCTGTGCGGCTTATTTTTCCCCATCGAGAAGCTGCCTGTGTTTCTGCGACCCTTATCTTACGTACTGCCTCTAACCTATGGCGTTGACGTTCTGCACGGGGCCGTTCACGCCGGCAATACCATGCCTTACGCTCTCGACTTGTCCATTCTCGCTGCGTTCTGCGCCGGCCTGTTTGCGTTAAGCCTGCGTAACATCAAGCGCAAATGGATTCTCTGACCCTTACCCGCATGACGTTCATCCTTTCTGCGGAATCCTCTTGATAAAGGGGCAAAGGCACAAAGAGGCAAAGTATAGTCATAGTAATGTGTGGAAAAAATAATCAATAATCAATCGCAGAAGCACACTTTCCGCAGGCTAAGAATCTGTTCTTTGCAGGTAAGATTCTTTGCTGCTATCGGAATAATAATCTTCACCCGACCCTCAGACGTGGCACAAAGTTGGTTCACTCAAGATAAACTTTATCATTCGGTTTGATTGCGGGGATCTGGTTCATATTTTCCCTGATGTCATCTTTGTATAGCGTGAAGCTTGGGGCGATTTCTATAATGCAATCTACCGAGCCGTCCGGTTTTTTGGGAATATTAATCCCTGCGGATTCGAGCCAGTCGGCTGCACGGGCGACCATCATCTGCCTCGTAGTCTCGACGCTATCGACGCCGGTGAGATTCTTTGTTGGGGCGAACTCCTGACTCCGGATTGTTTCCAGAATCATTGCCTTTGATGCCAGCGGCAGTGCATCGAACACGAATGTTTCGAGCTTCACTCCGTTTGGTTCGGTGGGCTTAATGAACCTGCCCTTCTGGTCAATATGGGGGATTACTTTAACGGCTCTGTGCAAGGGTAGCGCAAAACCATGAGCATTCAGCCTTTCTACAAAGCTCGTGCTAATGATGTGGATTGCAATGCTACCGAGCTTGAATACCAGTGAGCCATCGGGATTTCGCTTCTCAGCCAGATCGTCAGGAAGGTCGCTGTATTCAATGACAGTTACTTTACCGTCAACGAGACAGAAGTTTCCAACCTTTTCTTTTGGGCCTGTTTTTATGGCTGTCTTAGCTGACATCTCGGCATTATCAAGGGCATGCAACCCAATGAATAACGGATCGAAAATGTTAATCAGAGCATTATCAATTTGCCAGTAACTTATGAATTCGACCCCTCGCTTTTGCATATCCTCAAGGGCACCGCTTCGGTAAAGTGCTTTTAGACTTCCTCCATGGCCATCAGGGGATCGGCTGATAGCGGCTTTGTCAGCCAATAAGATTTTTCCATCGAGATCAAAGTTCGGCAGACTACCCTGCTGGAATATGAATACGTTCTTAGGATCCAAGCCATAGTGGTTATTTGAGCGAAAGATATCCGTTGTTTCGGCGTGGTTCTGCGGACTGGTCATAATGTACCATGGACAGTCGGTTTGATATTTTTTTGATGCTGCAGCGATGGTTTCTGCGAAAATTTGGAAGAAGGTCTTATTTTTAACCGGGCTAATGGGAAAATTGCCCTTTGGACCATCGAATTTTAGCCGGGTTCCCTGTCCACCGGCTACCACGAATGCCGCCACCTTGCCTGCTGTTATCAGTTTTTTGCCCAATTCAATGGCCTGGGCATACTTGCGTTCGTGTTTTGCGTCGGCTGGATTGGCACTATAGAATGCCGGTGGGGCGTATTCCCTGTGCATCGGGGCAGAAGTGCTTTTTTTGACGAGATTGGCCGCCCATTCATCAATTTTATCAAAATTTAGTTTTTCTATCTGAGCCAACAAGTCTTGTTTCTGAGGTAGGCTCAGTTCGCTCCAAAATCGTAAAAGGTGTTCCTGGCTGTGTTTTTTTAACAGTTTTTCTACTTTTTTGTGAGTTTCTCTAATAATCATACCTACCCTTTTAGTCCTGAAAAAGCGAATGTTAAGCAAATTTAAAGAAATTTCAAGGAAGTTGGAAGAATTGACGAAATTTATTTGACAGAGAGTTATCTCGATGCTAACATAAAATAAGAATTAGGTGGGTTTGAGAAATTTAATTATAATAACTTAAACCGTCATCATATTTTGCTTTTTTCTTCATACCCTGAACCTACCTGCCGAAAATAAAAATATGTTAGTTGTTCGGCTTAAGGCTTTTTGCCTAAAATCTTTGTACTTCTGTAATTATGTGTGTGTACAATCCAAATCCAGTTGAAAAAAGTTTTGTGAAATTAGACCGGCCGTTATCAGGCGGAAGTAACATACTCATTATGATGGTTCGCGGGGAGTACGTTTTTGGCTGTTTGTGTTTTTGGCAACAGGTATTTATCCAATAAAGCCTAAACCGCAGTGGTGGGCCTGAAAGTGGTCGGCCTCGCGAATTTTCCATCAGTTGAAAGGAGAGCGTTATTATGAAGAAAAGAGGTTTTACATTAGTCGAGCTTCTGGTCGTGATCGCGATCATAGCTCTGCTGATGGGCATACTTATGCCTGCACTGTCGAGGGTCAGGCAGATTGCCTTTAGAATGACCTGCGGGACGAACCTCTCAGGTATCGGAAAGGCAATGCTGATCTACGCCAATGACTACGATGATGAGCTTCCCCGGGCAGGTGGTAGGGACACAGAGTGGGGTGGACCGGTAACGTGGGATGCTGCTGACAGGTTCACAGCATATAGCTTATCTGCAGATGGTACCAGCGGTACCGCAACAGTAACCTCCAGCTTTTATCTTCTGGTAAAGTATGCGGAGGTAACGCCCAAGTCGTTTATCTGTAAGGGTGACGCAGGGACGAACGAGTTCAAGCTCGTTGACTATCCTAACCGCAATGCCGAATGCGAAGAGCTCATCGATGCCTGGGATTTCGGAGGTCAGCCGGGTGATCCGGCAACGACCCATTGTAGCTACGCGTACCATCATCCGTACAGCCAGTATTCTTTGACAACTTCCAGCGAACCGGGTATGGCAGTCGCAGCAGACCGAAATCCCTGGATTGAATCGCCGGCTGCTGATGCCAAACCTTTTAGAGGGTCAGCTGCTGATGGTGGCCCATTCACGCCGGACATGACCCCATACAACGGCACGGCGGACCAGGCCCGCTATGGCAATGCAAATGCTCATCAAGAGGACGGTCAAAATGTATTGTTCCTGGATAGTCACGTGAGTTTTGAGAAACGGGCTTACTGTAGCGTTGAGGACGATAACATTTACACGTATGTTATATCGGGCAGCCAGGTAGGCTCACCCATAGGCGAGGGACCAATTGCCTTTCAAAGTTTGCCCGGCTGCAGGAAGGACTCGCTCGTGGTACACGATGCCGAGGCGACGACAGCGACCAGACGGTAAGCCGACGGAGAAGTCGTCTATGAATGTGTCTTGTAAGCGGCCTTGTGCGGTGGGGCATGGGGCCGCTTTCTTTTCTTACGGCTTTGGTTTTACGAGGCACAGGCCTGTGTGAACCAAGGAATAAGAAATAACGTAGTAACTATAGGACAGGATTGTTAGAAAACTTTTTGCAGAGCGAATGAGATTGTTCTTAACAAATGATGGCTAATGTAGATATTTGTGTTGTTGGACAGGTAGGTTTGTGCGACTAATTATAATCTGAATTGCTCTTATATGTCATAGTAGTATTCATTCCTTTTATGAGCCTATCTGCCGTAACAACACGGCTCTTTGACAATCAAGGCTTTATAATGGGCCTATCTCTACGTGAGTTAGGTTTGTGCCGGCGCTGATAGCAAGTATAGGTGGGCTTGAAAGCAACATTATAGTCTAAGTCGTTATCATATCAATCTCCATTTCATTTTGAGTCTGCCTGCCTAAGAGACGTGAGCTTTACGTGCTTGAAGTGCATTCTTGGGCGACATAGATTTTGATCACAGCCGGTACTGCTTGAATTGCCTGTAATTAGATAAAGTCGGTTTGCGCCGATTTGTTCTTACCGGCGGTTCTCAGGTGAACATGACTAACTGATAGGATTTGCGGGAAAAGCAGTGTATGGCGTTTTGGATTGTTTTGTGGCAGGGACTGTCGTTTTGGACCGGGCACCGGTCCGAGTAGCTTGCAGTCATGCAATCGCACTTATTTATCAAAATTGAGCTTAATCGTACCTGAGGACAGCCGGAACCGCAAATCTTGAAACACTGAAAGGGCAGAAAAATGGAACGCAAAGGCTTCACACTGGTTGAGCTTTTGGTCGTTATCGCGATCATAGCTCTGCTGATGGGCATCCTTATGCCCGCATTGTCGAGGGTCCGGCAGATTGCCTTTAGAATGGTCTGCGGTACGAACCTCTCAGGCATCGGAAAGGCGATGCTGATCTACGCTAATGACTACGATGATGAGCTTCCCCGGGCAGGCGGCAGGGACACGGATTGGGGCGGAACGGTAACGTGGGATGCCGAAGACAGGTTCACAGCATATAGCTTATCTACAGATGGTACCGGCGGTACCGCAACAGTTTCCTCCAGCTTTTATCTTTTGGTAAAGTACGCCGAAGTGACGCCCAAGTCGTTTATCTGTAAGGGTGACGCCGGTACTACGGAGTTTAAGCTCGTTGACTATCAGAACCGCAATTCCGAATGCGAAGAACTCATTGATGCCTGGGATTTTGGAGGTAGTGGTCGTTCTGCGGGTGATCCGGCAACGACCCATTGTAGCTACGCGTACCATCATCCGTACAGCCAGTATTCTTTGACAACCTCCAGTGAACCGGGTCTGGCAGTCGCAGCAGACCGAAATCCCTGGATTGAATCGCCGGCTGCTGAGGCCAAACCTTTCCGAGGGTCAACTACTGATGGTGGCCCATTCACGCCGGACATGAACCCGTACAACGGCACGCAGGACCAGGCCCGCTATGGCAATGCAAATGCTCATCAAGAGGATGGTCAAAATGTATTGTTCCTGGATAGTCACGTGAATTTTGAGAAACGGGCTTACTGTGGCGTTGAGGATGATAACATTTATACTTATGTTATATCGGGCAGTCAAGTAGGTTCACCTATAGGCGAGGGACCAATTGCCTTTCAAAGTTTGCCCGGCTGCAGGAAGGACTCGTTCCTGGTACACGATGTAGAAGGGACGGTCAGACACTAAAAGTGAAAGACTCGGAGCAATACTACGTTGGCCAGGTGGGTGTGATTGTACGCGATTGGTGACCTGCCGCACCGGCGAGCGTATAATTATATTGTACATGGTGTGTTCTAATTAGAGTTGATTGAGATAGTCCCTGCAAGATTGTTTATGGACGGCCTTGTGTTCAATCACACAAGGCCGTTTTTTTTGTACATAAGACTTGTTCGTGAGTCAGTGAAATTCCTCGTTTGTAGTATTTGCTTTGCCTGCTGTTTATGTTAAAGTGTAGTTTCATTTGTACTTAGGAGTGCGAAAATTGGGACAAACACTTGTTTATAAAATAATTGCTGAGCACCTTGTTAACGGCAAACTCGCTGCCGGTGAGCAGATTGGCATTCGGATTGATCAAACGCTCACGCAAGATGCTACCGGAACGACTGCATTTTTGCTATACGAGTCGATGGGAGCAAGCCGAGTTAAGACCGAACTGTCGGTGAGCTATATTGACCACAACATGGCCGGCTTCGGGCCGGAAAATCATAATGACCACTTGTACCTGCAAACAATAGCTGCAAAGTGCGGCGTTTATCACTCGCGTGCGGGCAATGGTATTTGTCATCAGGTCCATATTGAGAGGTTTGGCAGACCTGGTGCCACGCTATTAGGCAGTGATTCACATACGCCGACCGCTGGCGGTATTGGAATGCTGGCAATCGGGGCCGGCGGCTTGGATGTAGCGGTGGCGATGGCAGGCGAGCCGTTTTATCTGCGATGCCCGAAAGTGCTGGGCGTAAAACTTATCGGCAAACTCGATGACTGGGTGGCCGCCAAGGATGTCATTTTCAAGCTCCTGAGCATTCTTACAACAAAAGGTAATGTCGGCTGGGCGGTTGAATATTTCGGCAAAGGTGTTGAGCAACTCACTGTGCCCCAGCGGGCAACGATAACCAATATGGGTGCTGAGCTGGGTGTTACCACCAGCATCTTCCCCAGCGACGAGCAAACCAAGAACTTTCTTACCGCCCAAAAACGCGCACAGGACTATCGGCCATTGGTCGCTGATGCGGGTGCTAAATACGACCGTGTTATCGAGATAAACATGGCTGAGCTTGAGCCGATAGCTGCGTGTCCATCGTCGCCGGATAACGTCAAGTGTGTTAAAGATATTGCCGGAGCTGAGATCGGGCAGGTAGCTATTGGCAGTTGTACCAATTCGAGCTATGCAGACCTGATGATGGTCGCACAAGTGCTGCAGGGCAGACGTATCGATAGCACCGTCGAATTAGGTATAGCTCCGGGTAGCAGAGAAGTTTTGAACATGCTTGCGGACAATGGTGAACTGGCGGATATGATTTCAGCAGGTGCCAGGATTTTAGAGTCGGCTTGTGGGCCTTGTATAGGCCAGGGTTTTTCACCGGCAGAAGGAGTAATTAGTCTTCGCACATTTAATAGGAATTTTGCCGGCCGAAGTGGGACACCTGGCGATCAAGTATATCTTGTCAGCTCTGAGACAGCGGTTGCCTCGGCTCTTACCGGCAGGATTACCGACCCACGTGATTTGCCACGATTGCTTGGGATAGAATACCCGAGAATAGAGATGCCGCATGAGTTCATTATCAATGACAATATGATCGAGCCGCCATTGAGTGAACAAGAAGCTGCCAGGGTAGAAGTTATTCGCGGCCAGAGTATCGTTGTGCCTGAACCACCGCCGCCACTGCCAAAAAAATTAAATGGTAAAGTCTTGATTAAGTGTGGTGACAAAATAACGACCGACCATATTATGCCGGCGGGTACTTATTTGAAATTGCGCTCTAATGTGCCTGAATACGCAAAGGTGGTTTTCAATAGCTTTAACGAGCAGGGCAAGCCAACCTTTGCTGACCGAGCTCTGAAGCTGAAGAAAAGCAATATTGCCGGCATCGTCGTTGCAGGCGAAAGTTACGGCCAAGGCTCGTCTCGGGAACATGCCGCACTTTGTCCAATGAATCTTGGAATTCGGGCAGTTATCGCAAAAAGCATTGAGCGAATTCACAAAGCGAATTTGATCAATTTTTGCATTGTTCCTATAGAGTTTGCTGAGCCGGCTGATTATGACAAGATCAAGGCTGATGATGAACTGATCATCGAGAACCTGCTAAAAGCAATAAAAAATAGTAATGAAATAAAAATAGCTGATACGACTAACTCTTTTGAATTTGTAGGCAGGCTTGAGCTGTCTGATAGAGAAAGGGATATTTTGCTCTCGAGCGGGCTCTTGAACTACACACAAAAAGGAGCAAAGGCACAGAGGAGCAAAGGCACAGAGGCACAGAGGAGCAAAGGCACAGAGGCACAGAGTAGAAAAGGGAAAAATTAAAAGGGAAACGGGAAGTATTCTTGCGAAATGGAAGAAAGACTTTTATTGCCTTCAGAAGTTGAGACTGCTGCGATTGCTCTTAAACCCAAAACAGCGGCTCTATGTTATGATCGGGTATGGGGAGCGTCAGATGGTATTGTTCCTCGGTCTATCAGGTGCTGGGGTGGAACCCAAGCAGAGGTAAGTGGAAAAGGATTGGCAGCGGATTACAATATAAAAACCGGTAGAGCTCCTATTGTCGCAATGGTTGGCCCTGAAGAAAAGAAATTAGAAATGCTTCGGGCCGGTACAGATTACGGCCTAGCTGCAACGTTTAGAGATATTGCTAAAAGTTTTTCAAAAAGACATCGTATTTATATGTTTCCGATCTTTGATTTTATTGAACAAAGGAACAGGATGTACCAACCAGGAGACCGTGAAATTATTGTGACCACATTGTCTAATCTTGATATTGTCGATGAAAAACAATTAACATGGGAACAAGTAATAGAATTTCGTAAAGATAACGAAAATAAGCAAAAATATAGACGTTTGCTTCACTGGCTTGATAAAGATATGGTTGGGAAATCACGAGCGTTTATTCAAGATGATATAGCTATGAAACTGGAGGATTATGAGTGGGCAATAAAGAAACATGGCATAAAAACTGTAATTGGTACTATTGAAGAAACATTGGACGCTAAACACTTAGCTGGCGCATCTGGTATAGTTGGAAGCTTCACATATGCAGGTCACCCTGTCTTAGGTATGTTGGTAGGTGCAGGCCTAATTTTTGGAAAGGTTGGGGTAAAGCTAATTCAAACGAAGCTTGATTTCGAAGATGTTGAAAGAGGACCTAATTCTGAAATCTCGTGGGTATATCAAGTTGGTGAGCTCTCTTAGGAAAACACCCGGTTCTTAACAAAGACCAGTAAGCTGAAGAGCACTCACACTTCGAAGTCCTTTTGGTGATTACGAGTAAATAGAATCCTTGATGACAAAAATAAGAACATATAGGGACTTGCTTGTTTGGCAAAAATCGATGGTTTTAGTGACAGACATATATAAGGCGTCAAAATCATTTCCCAAGGATGAGATATATGGATTGACCTCCCAGATTAGACGTTGTGCTGTTTCAATCCCTAGTAATATCGCAGAGGGTTATGGCAGAAACTCGACTAATGATTATATTCGTTCTCTGCATATTGCAACTGGTTCTTTGTACGAATTGCAGACCCAGTTGGAGATCTGTTTGAATTTACGGTATTTGAACAAAAACAGCTTTGATAAACTTTATGAATCAAGCAGAGAAATAGAACGAATGCTCAGTAGTCTAACCAAAGTGTTAAATGATAAACGAAATAAATAACTTTGTTCCTCTGTGCCTTTGTTTCTTAGTCCCTTTGACCCTGAACATTAAGAACAAATGAATGAAAAAACAATAACCATTTTTGGCACCGGCAGAGCTAAGCCCGGCGATTCAGCTTATATTTTGGCATACAAAACGGGTAGGGTTCTGGCGCAGGCAGGTTTTGCCGTTGTCAACGGCGGATACGGCGGGACAATGCTCGCTGCAGCTAAAGGTGCGGCCAAAGCTGGTGGTAGAATTATCGGTGTTACTTGCTCGGCTTTTAAGGCAAGCAAAGCCAACCAATATGTCACAAAGGAGATAATCACTGAATCTCTTGATGAACGACTCGACACGCTCATAAGACTGGGGCGAGGATATATTGTTTTGCCCGGCGGTACAGGAACTCTGTTGGAACTGGCAAAGGTCTGGGAATTGAAAAACAAGGGCTTTCTCGAAGCTGATAAGCCGATTATACTGGTAGGTGGATTCTGGGGGCCTCTTGTGGATTTGATCGCGAGTGATGACCCGGGCAGCAGTCAATACGTACAACGGGTAGACCAGCCCGAAGAGGCAGTTAGATTGATTGTAGAGCATTATACTTAGTCGCATAGGATTTGATAGGTTGTCATTCCGCACCCATTCGGCGGCGCTCAGGGCAAGCTTTGATGCGGAATCCATAGCCTATGGGGGTTTGGATTCCCGCTTTCGCGGGAATGACACCAATCGATTGAAAAGCTATGGAGAATTAGGTTGAGCTTTTTGATGAGTAAGAGACTTACGATTTTGATTTTGTTATTTTCCATGGGCGCTGGTCTGGCGCAATCCAGTTTGAGCCCAGGTAAACCAAACCAGCGGCTATTGCGCGAGGGTTTCGTGCTTAAAGGGATCGATGGGGAGCTATCCGTGTCGGACCAGAACGACGCATGTTTTTTCCAGTTTGATTCTGACGTGAGTGACGGCAAAGCTACTGTTGGAAAGGACATGAAGCTACAGATTCTACCCTCGGCGACACTCGAAAGAATGATATCTGATGCTAATAAGCGTTCTGTGGCGAACTATCGACTATGGGGTAAGACTACATGCTACAGAGGTGAGAATTTCATTTTTCCTGTTTACTTTCTTCCTCTGACCAAGCCCAAAGAACCTGAGCAGGCAAGATCGGAAATAAAGATTGGAGCCAAAGCTTCGCAGCAAACGCAACGCACAAAGTCTGACGATACTCAGAGGCGTACCGACGATCTGGAAATACCGAGTGAGGTCACCGCTCAACTGCGGGCCGGACCCAGAATTAATTCAATGAGGCCTACGGAGCGGCAAGCACACAAGCAAGACATGGTCCTTATTGACAGAATAGGCTCGATCTCGACGGATATAGTACATGACGCATACGATGTAAAAACAAATACGCAATACTATTTTGTCTTTGATGCTTTTGGCAGAAATGTCAATCCAGCTCAGCTTGGGCTTTTGCCTTGCAAGGCCCTTGAATCGACAGAATGGCTACAATCTCTTCTGCCCGAGCCGGTCCGATTCAAAGTGGCGGGGATTGTAACAGAGTATAAGGGGCAAAAGTATCTGCTGCTCCACAAGACCACACGAATTTACAGCCATGGAAACTTCGATAGATAAACCTCGTTAGAAATTGCATAACGGGGTGATAATATAATACAAATCCCGTAGCATAAGACGGCCCCGGGTAATGCTGTGGGACAGCAGGGAGAATTTCTAACGGGGTAAAGGATGAATCAATGAACCAGGAACTCGACAAGATTCTCATCTCATACAAACAACCGGGTTTCAAAAATAGGTTGAGGAACTTTTCCCTTTCAAAAACTGGATTATCGCACTTTGGGTTTGGTGAGCTTCATATCGAAAACAAACAGAAAGTGGAAGCGATTCTTACTAAGGTTATTATAGAGAGAGATAAGGCTGTAGTGGAATATACGGAAAAGTTTGATGGGGTCAAGCTGGCACCTGGGCAGTTCCGGATTTCGAAGAAAGAACTGGAAAAAGCTCACGAAGAAATAAACGAAGAGCTTCTGAAATCGATTCGTCAGGCAATTGAAAATGTGAGGAAGTATCAGACCGAAATCTTCATAGGTAACTTTAAACATCCTGGAATAAAATACACACCCATCAAGAGAGTTGGCATTTGTGTACCGGGAGCTTCTGCGCCGTTGCCTTCTACAGTAGTAATGACGGCGGTACCGGCACAGGTAGCAGGTGTAAAGGAAATCGTGGTGGTTTCACCGCCCAGATACAATCGCAGCATTCATCCCACAATTTTAGCGGTCTGTTATGAATTGGGAATCGAAGAAGTCTACAGAATAGGTGGCGCACAAGCGGTAGCAGCACTCACATATGGCACTGAAACAATTCGCGTAGTAGACAAAATAGTTGGGCCGGGAAATCAGTGGGTACAGACAGCCAAGAACTTGGTTTCTGCCGGCGTTGGGATTGATTTTATAGCAGGCCCGAGTGAAGTCTTGATAATCGCAAACGATGAAGCATACCCTGCCTGGGTGGCTGCGGATATGTTAAGTCAGGCAGAGCACGACCCGGGCTGTGCATTTCTATTTACAGACTCTCAAGAGCTTGCAGAGAAAGTTCTTGACGAACTGAAGACACAAGTAAAGAAGTTGGACCGATCAGAAGGAACAACGGAGTGCTTAAAGAAATTCAGCGGAATTGCTGTATTTAACGACTTGGATCATGCTGTTGAGATGGCAGACGAATTTGCGGTTGAGCATCTGCAGATTCAATGTGGTGCAAAAAGCAGAGAAATCGCTGATAAGATAAACAATGCCGGGGCGATCTTCATAGGCCCTTACACACCTGTAGCGGTAGGGGACTATTGGGCTGGGCCAAGTCATACACTGCCGACGGGCAAATCAGCATTGTTTGCCAGCGCGTTAAGTGCCAATGATTTTGTAAAGTCAACGAGTATAATCGAATATGATAAACAGCAATTAGCTGCAAGTGCGGAGGACATCGTTCGCCTGGCTGAGGTCGAAGGCCTTGATGCTCACGCTAAGAGCATCCGCATCAGGCAACAAGGTTAGACTCTTACACTTCCCAGTTGAGGTTTTTCTGATAACGCCAGTAAAAGCGCCCGAGTAGGTGGGCCCCGACCAACACCAGATAGATACAAGTACAACGAAGAAGAAAAGCCAAAACGGGTGCTCCCTGCGTGTTGGGTGCAGCCTTAAGAATCAGCACAGCCGCACCAAAAACCAAAATCAAAATCAGCCCGCAGTATCGAAGAAACGTACTGAGTATCGAGCCAATGAGCAAGACAGGATTAAGGCCAGAAACAGAATCGAACATAACGACAGCCAATAAACCCATCGGGAAAAAGAAAACCGCATAACCCAACAAAAACCAAAAAACTGAATCAATTGTCCTGTTGTATTGAAATCGTATAATAACCGGTACAAAGAAAACAGCCAGACAAGCAAGCGTCCTTAGCAATCGTGATAACATATCTCCCAACCCGGGAGCATCGCCTATTGTCTCAGGTGCACGCGACCAGCCAGATGCGCTGTCACGGATACATTCACAAAAGTACCAATAGAAATACATGTAAAGAATTACCCTTATAAAGATACCTCCAATTGCAACGATCGCGGCCGCAATAAGCAAAGGTGGGAATCCTAACGCAGCGTAGGAAAGTGTCTTTCCGAGAATCTTTATGAATAATGGCACTATAATGATAAGGCCGAGCATTATTAAACCGGGTTTACTTATAGGATACAAAAATATATCGATGATCCAGGGTAAAGTTCGCTCACCGGGGATTTCTGTTTCTTCGGTTGTACTTTCTTGTTCTAATTCAGTTTCATTCTGTGGGACTGAATTAAGGCTCCTGCTGGTAACTTGTGTTTGCACCCTGTCGTCAGGAGCATCTAAGAGAGTCAAATCGTAGCCGGTTATTTTTGAATCTGTCTTAGAGACCTTTCGTGCTTGGGCCGGCTTTGGCGGTGGGGCCTCCGGGACGGTGATCGCGTTTTTACATTTCGGACATCTGACTTTTTTGCCCGCGAAGGTGTCAGCAATTTTCAGCTTTTGACCGCAGTTTTCGCAGCTAAAGCAGATCATAAACTCACCATTTGCCTAAGATGCAGTATGTTTACTAAGGCCGGACAGTTGTTATCTACACATATTGTACCAAATAGCTCTACTAAAAAGGACGCAGATATGCTGATTTTCTTCATGTAGGAGGAAAAAATGTTACCATTTGTCCGCGTTCCATAGGAACTAAAAATTGCCAGGTGAATTATGCCCGTAGCACTTAAGGGATAAAGCAAAATATCGATCAATTGGAGTGGTCTGAGTTCAGTTGCGAACAAAGGCTATTCTTGCAACTGTTTTCAAATCCTGTCTTTCCTTTGGGTTCGCGAGGAAGTGGATTTTTAGGTGCTGGTCAACTTTTCTTTTATTATCTCGATGGCTTTGGCAAGGGCATCGTCAATTTTAGCTGGATTCTTTCCACCGGCCTGGGCCATTTGAGGTCGGCCTCCTCCACCACCGTCGATAATTGGCGCGATTGTCTTGACTATGTCGCCAGCCTTTAGGCCCTTTTTGACCAGATCATCGGTTACGCCCACAAGGAGTGTTGCTTTGCCATCGTCTTCAAAGCCAAGAACGATAGCCGTGGACTTCGCTCGTTTCTTGAGCATGTCGACTGCCTCCCGCGCCTGCTCGACTGAGATTGTGGTAAGTCGGCCAATTACGAGAGAGGTCCCGCCGATTTTT
>Ga0315538_1000625_pt1 | contig 21848 bp, 18 predicted proteins | sample SalMarSW160230MG_2_FD_203834 | JGI IMG/M metagenome (GOLD analysis project Ga0315538, IMG submission 203834) | Salt marsh sediment microbial communities from the Plum Island Ecosystem LTER, Massachusetts, United States - Salt Marsh Sediment SW1601-230 ...
AAGTTTCGATCGACCATCGCCTGTCGCGCTGAAGAATCGGTAAGAACCTCGACGGCCTTCTCCGTTGCACGACGAATCTTTTCCTCGCTGATAAAGACCAATCCCGACTCGTCGGTGCCTTCTACCTGACTCCCAAGAGAGATCACGTCAAAACCTTTCTCACGAATATCCGCTCGGTACACGGGGTATTCAAAGATAACAACGGACAGCTTGGCGCGGATCGCCTCAAGGAATTGGTTTCCCCATCCTTCGAAAAGGGACGGATAAGTTACAAGATCGGCAAGGGCGTAACAATCCCAGAGGGAATAGAGGCGTTCTCCGTCGCCCTCTTCACGTCGCGAACGGACCCTCTCCGCGATGAATCGCGCCTCGATCCCCGCTCGATCAATCTTCCATTTCAATCGTGAAAGGTAGTTTCCCGTCCTGTCTTCCGAGTATCCGGCAAGGACGAGGACAACCCGATCTTCTTTCGTGAACCGCCTTCCATCGTAGAGCCCGCCCTCCTGTAACTTGGCGATGTTGGAGGGCTCGTTGAGCTCCTCGACGAAGTCGATGGCCAGTTCGATCCCCTTGCGTTCGACAATCCGGGTGGCTTGAAGAACAACGATATCGTTCTCATTGACTCCGATGGCCTCCCGAAAATCACGGTTGTACTCGTCAGTGCACCACGGCTCGCCAGCGAAGTCGAACACATTCGGAACGATGGTGGATTCCACCCCACTCCTTTGGCGAAGCTCCGCTTGGACTAGGCTGTTGATCACCACGTGGGCGACCAATGGATCTTTGGGAGGGAGGTATTCTTGGGCAATGCATTGCACCACCGCGCACGTTGGCGTCATCCCTCGGAACATCTCCCAGTGAAAATCGTGATGGTGAGCGACAGCGGGAATCCCCCGTTTACGAACCACACGCGCGAAAGCAATGGCGGCAGGAAGGTTCACGCCGATCGACCAGACGTTGTTAGGAATGAGTAGGTCAAGGGAAAATTCGTCGATGAACGAACAGAGGCCCTGTTCTATCCGATCGGCCACCTCAAAGATCTCCCTTTCCAGGGCCGCCTCGCTCTCGTAGTCAGTGAGCCGATCAAAGGCATTACGATGTATCCTCTCGATATTCTCACGATGGTGATACAGCTCTTCGATGAGGAACCCTTCAGCCTTCCCGAGGTCTCCACCACAGAGGTATACCTCATGGCCCATTCCCTCCAGGACTTGCTTCCACTTATCCATCTCCAAGGAGACGCCGTCCGTTCCACCAACCTGGTAGTGGCACAAACCAATAGTAGTCATACGTTGTCCTCTCGCTCGATAGGTTTTGATCTCGTGAGATGCTCCACGTTCTACTACTACCCCTTCACACCACCCGCGGTGAGCCCCTCTGTTAGAAACCGTTCTAGAGCGAGAAAGAGGATCACAACCGGTATCGTCATCACGGTCGAAGCGGCCATGACAACGTGTGGACGGGGGGTGGGATCGTTAAAGATCATGCTGATCTTGATCGGCATGGTAAACATCACACGGCTGTTCAGGAATACGAGGGCATACAGGAACTCGTTCCAGGCGATCATGAACGTGTAGATGGAAACGGAGACCAACGCGGGGATCGATAGGGGTAACGTGATCCGCCAGATGACGCCCGAACGGCTGCACCCGTCGATCAGGCCGGCCTGCTCAATCTCGGCGGGGATCGTACGGAAGTAGTTGGCCAGCATGTACAGTGCTACGGGCAAGGTCTGTGCCAAGTACGTGATGATCAGTATGGGGAGGTTATCCTGAACCCCGAAACCGAACCTCGCACCGATCCGGGCGATCATCGCAAAGAGAGGGATGATCAGTAAGACCCCGGGGAAGAGATAGACGAGGAGAATACCGTTGAGCAGAAGGTTCTTCCCCCGGAAACGCAGCCTGGCGATAGCGTAGGCCCCTAGTGTTGACAGGATAACCGCAACGATCGCCGTGGGGATCGCGACCTTGATGCTGTTGACGATATTGACGCCGAAGTTCCAGAAGTTCGGATCACTGGGGTTGAACAGCTCTTTGTACGCATCCAGGCGCAAGGCACTCGGAAAGTAAACAGTATCGCGGCTGCCAATCTCCGCGTAGGTCTTGAACGAAGAGCTGACCATCCAATAGAAGGGGAACAGGATGCTGGTGAGGAAGAAGGTCAAGATCAACGCGGAGACGAAACGGGGCCAAGTGATCGAGCGTGCCAGGCGATCGATCAAATTTAAGCGTTCGTTTTTCGATGATCTTGGGGAGTGATCGTGCGTCACGGCTGCCTCCTCTACCCTTTCTCTCGCATAACGGTGCGCGCATATACCAGCATGAAAGTCCCCAGGATGACCAGCAGGATCATGGCGTTGGCCGCTCCTTTGCCAAAGTTGAATGCTCTGAAGCTGAATTGATAGGTAAGTACCGGTAGGACGTTGGTGCCGAAGCCTCCCCCGGTCAGCAGGAATATGTCATCGAATTTATTGAAGGTCCAGATCAACCGAAGGAGAAAGACAGCACCCAGAACGTACCTCAATTCAGGGATGGTGATATTTCGAAACTTATCCCAGGCATTGGCACCATCCACGCTGGCCGCCTCGTACATGCTCTTATCGATCGCCTGAAGTCGAGCCAATATCATCAACATGGCAAACGGAAAATAGCGCCACGCAGTAAAGATGATTACCAATACCAGAGCGAGACCGCGTGTGGCGAGATACGCTCTCGGAGCATCGATCATGCCCAACCGCATCAATAGATCGTTCAGTACACCAGACGGACGTGGATCGAGGATCCAGCGCCAGACGAACGCTACGCTGACGATCGGCGCGATATAGGGGAATAGGAAGATGGCACGTACCGTTCCCCGACCACGGAACGGTCGGTTGAGTAATAGTGCGGCTATCAGGCCGAGAAGCACGGTGACAAATGTGGAGACGAATGAATATACAATGCTGGTGACCGCTGCTCCCCATACACGTAAGTTTTGATACTTGAACGCAAAATCGTTGACTACATGGCGATAGTTATCCCAGCCCACGAACGGCGCATGGAAGACGTCGTTTAGGTTGCGCAGGGTAACGTCGTGAAAGCTGATCCAGATACTAAAGATAGCGGGGAAGAGGACCAATCCAAAGACGATTAGAGCCGTGGGGGAGATTAGCATCCAGGCGAGGTGAGCCTCCCGGGACTGAAGCGAGTTCCACCGACCTGTCGCAGACAATAATCCCTTCACAGCTCTCGCCATACCATGAAATTTAACCTCCCGATCCACCAGCGGGGGAGACCTTTTAAGGTGAGAACCCGGCCCCAAAGGCAGAATTAAATGGGGACGCGACGGTACGCCGCGCCCCCGACTCTTTAAGTATTTACTTCCTACCGGCGTTCGGCCAGCATCGCTTCAACCTGTCCCTGCAACCATGCGGCACCGGTCTCTGGGGTCATGATCCCTTCCAGAGCGATGTTGCTGATGGCCTGTGAAATCAACAGGCGCCCTTCGATATCGCCGATCACGGCTCGCTCCACCGGGTCGTAGTCCGGTCGGAAGAGCCATCGCTGCATTGTCTCGAAGCCGTTGGCGATCTGATCCAACGTATCACTCGAGTAGTAAGCGAAGAACGGGCTAAGATCCTTCCAGCCATCCACCGCACTCGCCAGCACGGGGATCTTCCCAAACGGGGAAAGAGCAAGAACCTCGATGTAGCCTTCGGTCAGGAAGTACTCGACGACTTTCTGCGCAGCGGGGTCGGCACCCTTCATGATCCCGAGGGTGACCAGCTGTCCGTACGTAGCAGAGCCGTTAGGTCCGACCATCTTCGGTGCAAAGCCGGTCTTGAGCGCCAGGTCTTCTACGGCGATCTGGATCTTGCCTCCGGCCGCCGCGCCGGAACCTTCTACCAGGTCATCCATGATGTAGGTGCTGTAGAAGAGCATCCCGGACTGATCGAGTTCGTAGGCCTCGCGAGCCCCTTGCCAGTACTGCGGCCCAGGGATCGCGGCACGCTGCAGGTCGGTGTAGAATCGCAGTGCAGCGATCATCTCCGGCGTGTTCATGGTAACGTTTCCATCCGCGTCAAACGGCCAGGCATCGTTGGATATCGCCACCTGCTCGAAGACCTGATGCGGGTAGTTCTGACCCGGGTCCGTACCGAGGCCCAGAGCGTAGAGCAAGTTCCCCGTTCCAGGGAGCACCTCAGCCGCTGCGTTGATGTCGGCCCAGGAAACCGGCGGAGTAAGGCCTGCTTCCTTAAACATATCGGCACGATACCAGATGGCCTGAATCCAGCCGTCGTAAGGAATCGCTGCATACTTGCCGGTTGCAGGATCGACAACCATTGCCAACGGACCGGCGCGGAAGTCGCTCTTCCCGATGCTGGCGATTGTAGCCTCAGCAGCATCCTCATCCATGATTCCATCAGCGGCGAAGACCGCCACGCGCTCGATCCCCATGCGGACAATGTCCGGCAGATCATTGGCGGCCATCGCAGTGGCAATCCGTTGGCTAACATCGGCCTCTTGAATAGGTATGATCTGCACTTCAATGCCCGGGTTCTCGGCCATGAATCGCGCCGCAACCGCTTCGTAGACAGCAACACGATCGGGCTCGTTGTCAGTTGTCCAGAATTCAACCACCGTCTTATCAGCTGCGTAAGCCGTCAACAAACCGACCAGCAGCAGACCAATAACTAGTAAACCTTTCACGCCTTTTTTCATCTTCTTTTCCTCCTTAAAGCAGAACATCCTTTTTGTCTTGCGAGCTACTCCGTTCGAATACCTCAGTTTTAAGTGCTTAGATCGATCACCTCCAGGAAAAGAATGAGAGGCAGAATTTGTTATACCAAATATAGCACGCTTAGCGTACCTTGTCAAGAGGGGAGGAACGACGAAGATCTTGTTGAAAGGTGTAGGAAGGAGGGTAAAGAACGCGATCAAGCCTGACCGCAAAGCCTGTTCAGTTTTCGTGAGATATAACAGCTTGCAGGATCTCCCGCGTCTTCTCGACCGCTTCCCGGGGGAGGACCCGGCCGGAGATTGCGCTTTCCATCATCAGCTGGATCTGCTTGGAGACTCTCGCGTATTCCGGGATGCTCGATCGTGTACGCGCACTATGCAGAAATTGTGAGACCCGGCGAGAGAACCAACCTTGTTCCGTATCCAGGGTCTCCACCACGGAGACACGCGTCGGACTGCGACCGGTCTTTGTGCAGAATTCCCGCATCAAGGATGGGCTTACCACCCGCTTCAGGATATCGAGTGCCAGTTTCGCGTCCTTTGATTGGCGGAAGATCACATAAGCCATCCCTCCGGCGACCGTCGCTTGCGCCCCACCGGGACCGGCCGGAACAGGGATGCAACCGACTCTGTTTCGGAAGGTCTCATCGTCCCATCCAGATTCCTCCTGAATCAGTGGTTTCTCGTAGCTCCCACCAACGGCCAAGGCTGCATTACCTTTTGCGAAGAGGCGCGCCGGGCGATCCCACGCGTAGGAGACAACCTCGGGAGAGGCTACTCGGTACTTGTGAACGAGTGAGCTAAGAAACTCGAGCGCAATGACCGCCTGTTCACCCAGTACCACTTTCCCATCCGAGAACAGGCATCCACCCGTCGACCAGAGAAACGGGAGAAGCTGATAGGTAGTGGTCTCCCCAGCTCGGCAACTGGCCACAAAGGTCAGGGGAAACTCGACGAAACGTTTGAAGTACTTTGCCGTCCGCACTAGTTCGTCCCACGTCTGCGGCGGAGTCTGCCCCTCTCTTTCGAACCAATCCTTCCGGTACCAGATCATCGAGACGTTCGCCTCTGGCTGAATCCCATACAATGCCGGAGTCGACCGATCCACAAACGCTGGAAATAGATCCGCTTTGAAGGTCTCCGTCCACTCGCGGTCAAGGATATCTAGTCGTTTCAGGAAGCGGAGGTCCGCAAACTCGCTCACCCACGCCCAGTCGATTAGGGCGATGTCAGGAGCCTCTCCTCGTCCTACCGCAGAGAGAATCTTCGCACGAAGTTGAGGGCGCCCAAGGGTTTCCACTTCTAGCCTAACTCTGGGGCTCTTCTGTTCACTGTTATAAATTGAAACGGCCTTATTCAAGGATGGAATCCACAGATCTTCCGTTACGATCACGCGCAGAGATAGTGCCGTATCGCCACGATGGTGGTTGACAAAAGTCCCACTCCCCTGTTGGCGGTAAAGAAAGCCCTCGTTGACCAACTCAGCTAGCGCTTGACGAACAGGAGCTCGGCTGATTTCAAACTGCTCGCACAGCTCATACTCAGTCGGTATGCGATCACCTGGCCTGAATTTCCCGTCTCCGATCTTCTCTTTGATGATCTCTTTTAACTGACGATAGATAGGCAGGGAGGCCTGTTTATCGATGCTGCGTTCTAAATCTCGCATGAAGATGCCTCCCCTCAGGGTATTCGATAGCCCTTTGTAAGTTTTACCGCACTACACCGCTAGAAGCTAGGAGACCGTTTGATCCTCTACAGGTTGACTGTTCCACACGCATTAATTGCAAGAACAGCCTTTCATCAAGCGCACCCCATTATGTCTGTAGCATTGGTTGGTGATCTAGCGCTGTCAGCACGCACAGACTACCACTTACGAAGGCTACAAAACACGCTTTCAGTATCATCGGAACCGTGATTACTCACATTGTTCTTCGTGTCGCTTCCTGTCAGGGATCCCCGAACAAAGAAGGATTAGAGCAAGAACGACCATAGCTATACTCAAGTCAAGCAGAATGGCGGACATCATGACTTGGGGCCCAATGCGCTCGAATAACTGACCAATCATCCAAGGAAGGAACATGCCACCAGCGCTGGCACCAATGAAGAACCAACCTGTGACTTGGCCAGTGATTGGGATCTGCCGTTGCGCAAGAGAAAGGGTAGTTGGAAAGATCGTCGCCATCGACAGACCGACACCAACTGTGCCGAGCCAAAGCACAGTAGATGAGCTAGACCACATCAGGACTATACTGATACTGCCTAGGCCCACTACTAGTGCGCTGAGCAACATAGTTGTGGGTTTCACGCGAGTACCGATCGGGATAGCCAGTAACCGTCCCAATGTAAATGATCCCCAAAACGCGGATGTAAGATAGGCAGCAGCTGTCTTGCCCGTCAGCCCTAGTGTGACTGAATACGTGAATATCCATCCCCCAAAACTGATCTCGGCTCCAGCGTAGAAGAACAGGAATAATACGATTAAGGCCACCATTACCCGATTACGGGTTAGAGCAGCGGGCTCTCCTGGATCAACTTGCCTTGCTGGACTAGGCAAACGGATCATCCATAGAGCTATTGGAAATGCCAACAAAGCTAGGGTCCAATACGCCCAGCTGATTTCTCCACTAATCAACACAATCCAGGCAATTACTATGGGGGACAAGAGAGAGCCCAAACCAAAGAAAAAGTGCAGCCCATTCATAAACGGTCCAACCCCGCCTCGGTGTACCCATACAAGAAGCGTATTGCCGCCTACATCCAGTGCCCCTGCCGCTACTCCCAAACACACAAGCATAATCCCCAAGAGCCATAATGTCGGCGTTAATGGGATTACTGCCATGGCAATTGCCATCATAACAAGAGCCACCGCTATCACCGGGTGTCCGCATACCCTATCATATAAACGCCCACCTGCAAACGACCCAACTAGATACCCCAAAGAACGTGCCACAAAGAGAAAGCTAATCTGGCTAAGTTGCGTTTGTGTCTGCCGAGCTAGTTCAGGAAGGGTGGGGCCCAAGGAGGACATCACGAGCCCCAAGGCTACGAACGCTACATAATAGGCTGCGGTATTCGGAATGCGCCCGACACAGTCGTGTATGTTTGGATTTCTCAAGTTGCGTCGTTCCGGTTGTAGGAAACCATATTCGTTCTCTGTTTCCTTCTTATTTCAACTTCTACGTGCCTGATTTCCGTCACTTGCAACGTAGATCTGCGGCTTGGCGAGCTAGCACAATGGTCCCGTACTCGACAACATGGTATCCCAACGGCGTCAGTAGAACTTCAGGGGGCTCGACGTTGAGGTGCCTCAGCATCTCCTCTCGCATAGACTTCAGAATCTCGGGATGCTCGAAGGCCAGCGTTCCTCCAACCGTGATGATCTGAGGATCATAGGCGTTGGCGATATCCGCCAGTCCGATCCCTCCGTACGTACATGCCTCGTCAATGACGTCCTGGGCAAGCCTATCTCCGGCTGCGGCTGCCTCAAACACAAGCGCTGGCGAGATGAGGGCGAACAATTCCGAATTCGACGGTTCCCGGTCTTCAGGGCAACCCTCTTCTTTAACTTGCTTCCGCACTAAATTTCTGAGAATGGCTCCAGATTGCTTCCCCTGCTTCTGCAGCCGTACTCTCGCGTTGTTGGCAATCCCACTTCCTGAACAGTAGGCTTCGAAGCACCCTAGATTCCCGCAACCGCATCTCAAGCCGTTCCGCTTGACGAGAAAGTGGCCCACTTCTGCTGCATTACCATGCTTGCCAGCAACGAGGTGCCCCCCGTCCCATACGCCACCCCCCACACCCGTGCTAAGAGTTACATAAACCAAGAAGAGACTCGTTTTGTCGGGTACATCTTTACCAATCCCATAGTAAACCTCTCCAAGCACGGTCGTGTTGCAATCGTTTTCCAATTTAACCGGAACACGAAACTCCCTCTGCAACGGTTCAACAAGAGGCATATAGAGTGGCTTATCCTTCCCACTTCCGGGAAAGTAGGTCGGGCTGATATTTGTCGAGTTTCTTATGTCACCATCTCGTAGAGGCCCGGCAGAATCAATCCCAATGCCGGAAATTTCCGCACCCCCCGTTGTTGCTATTCCCTGATGCAGTAATCGAATCATCTGATCGGCGATGCCGAGGTAGGCTAGCCCATCCTTGTACTCGACAAAACGATCGGATGTGACCTCGGTGTCCTCCTGGTATCTGTAGACGATTGCACCTTGATAGTCTGCTATAATGAGCGCCAGCTTCGTTGCCCCAACGTCAAAACCCGCAAGATAACTTTTCATAATCGAATATTAAACGGCGTGCTGTAGAGACGGCAAGGGAACCATACCACCCACTCAACGGAACTCCGTCCTTTACGTAATCTCAACGGCTCTTGGATACGCTGAGTCTGTTTCTTCAACCGGGTCTGGTTGCAAAACAAAATGCATTACCGCCAGTGTTTTTTGATCAGTTCGATTGTCTGTTTCACGCCGTTCCATTGATCCCCTGCCCCTTCGAATTCGACCGAGATGGGCCCATCGTAACCACGATTCTTGAAGATCCGCAAGCACTTAGCGAAGTCAAACTCACCGATTTCCCCGTTTTTATCGAAGTCATACGTCTTTGCATGAACCAACTTTGTGTAGGGTACTAGCTTCTTAAGCCCCTCGATACGTATATCATCGGTAAAGTTGCCCAGGTCTGCACAGAGGCCGAAATGCTCACTTGCAACTGTTTCTACCATCTCGATGATGTTATCGGGATCCGAAGACAGGCCTCCGTGGTTTTCCAGAAGGAGCTGGATATCGAGTTGCTCTGCAAGTCTAGCTAGTTGTTCGAATGATTCTTTGGCCACTGATAGACTAACGGGAACTTTATTTGGACGTTCCCTAGCGATTACGCTCTCTGTATTGACTCGCACCGCTCGACTCCCGGCATGTTTCGCCGCAGCGATCCATGTCTTCACTACCTGCAAATCGAAGGCCCTTCCCCGTTCGTCCAATTGAGAAAGATTACCAACGTCAACAGGAATGTTAAAGATTGTAATTCCGTCCCGCTGTGCAGTGGTCCTTATCTCATCCAGAAAGGCTGCTTCTTGTGCCGGAAAAGCAAAGCCGAAGTCGTAGGTTACAAAGTGCATCTGGCATAATTCCACGGCCGAGATGCCAAAACGCTCCTTGATAATCCGACCGAACTCGCACAGTGGAAATTCCTGTCCCACATGGTCCCTCAGGCTCCAGCTAGAAACGCAGAGCTCCATAGCGTTACCTCCCAGTAGATCCTATCCAATCAATCTAATCGCTCTGCCTTCATCAGCGCTCTCGCGGATAGCTGTAACGATCCTTAGCGCATCTCTTCCGACCTCGCCCGGAGTCAGTGGGGCTCTCCCTTCCCGAATACAGCTCACAAAATGACGGAACGGATTACCGTGTTTCCCTTCCGCAGGAATGTTTGGTGCAAACTTCCCGTTAAACTGCCCAGACCCTTGAAACAGGACAGGAGGCATGCCCGGGTAGTTGACGAACAGGGTCCCGTTTGTGCCAACTATCTCTGTACCATCAAATGGGGGAGTGGTGCACCAGCTCACTTCCAAATTGGCTATTGCTCCTGAGGAATACCGCAGTGCTCCCACTGCGTAATCCTCCACTTCCCACTGCTTGTTTGCAGCTGAGCTTGTCATTCCCACAACGGTTTCAACTTGCATCCCTTCGGTGTACCAGTTTATCAGGTCTGCGTGGTGTATCCCTAAGTCGATTAATACTCCACCACCGCTCTTTGCCTTTTCGAAGAACCAGTGCCCCATAGGGCTCCATGTGTGGGCTCCCCAGTGCCCAAACTTGCTTCTAACGGCAAGAATATCGCCGACAACACCCAGCTGGAGGAGGAACTTGGCCACCTCAACAGAAGGAGTAAACCGTTTGGCTTGCTCGATCATCAAGATCACACGATTCCTTGCGGCGGCATCGATCATGCTTTGGGCATCGTTAAGGGTAGTCGCCATCGGTTTTTCGCACAGTACATGCTTTCCGGCATCACAGGCAGCAATAGTAATCGGTGCATGGAGATAGTTCGGTGTACAGACGCTTACCGCATCCAAATCCTCCAAAGAAAGCATCTCTTGATAATCCCCGAAAACTCTCGTGATACCGGCTTTTTGAGCAACCAGCTCGGCTTTGTCCCTATCACAATCAGCAATTGCTTCGATATGGACTCCATTGATACTCAGGAACTCAGGAATATGCCCTCGTTGTGCGATGGCCCCAGCCCCGATGATACCTAGCTTGATGGTCCTTTTTTCTCCTTCCGTTCCTTCTGTCTTGTTGGATATCATCGTATCATCGAGGATTACCTTGACACGGTGTCCATCTCCGAACTGGCCGAGCCACTCCTTAGCCATAGCAGATCCCTTGTCAAACTGTTTGATTAGCGGCATTTACTCATCACCTCTCTAGAGGATATGGCGCGCAAGTTCGCGCTTACCAAGGCAGAGACCCTGCTTGACTTTGTCAACCGTTCCTTCCCAAACCGGATCCTCGTGTTCGATGCTGATCACATAGTCATATTCGATATCTAAAAGGGCTTTAATAACTTCGCGCCAGTTAATCTGTCCATATCCTGGTGCACGATACCGAAACCATCCCGTCCCAAGGAAGCCATTTTCGTAGAGCTTCTCTGGAAGAAGCTCTGTGTCCTTTGCGTGGAAGTGGAAGATACGATCACCAAACTCCCTTATCGCACGTAGGTGATCGACCCCAAGCCAATAAAGGTGAGAAGGATCGAAGTTAAGCCCAAAATTCGGACTCGGAATCTCCTCAAACAGGACACGCCAGACGCTCGGGGAGTAGAACAAGTTCATTCCCAGCGGGAAACCCTCAGGGATAACCAGGTGCGTCGCAGCGCAGTTCTCGATCATTATCTTTACCCCATGATCCTCCGCGTATTTAATCAGTGGTGGGAAAATTCTCTTCGCCCGTTCAATTTCCTTTTCCAGAGGCGAGTAAGTATCCCGTCCGACAAATGTCCCTACTAACTCAACACCAAGCTTCTCAGCGGCATCAATTACCTTCTTCAGATGCGTATGATACTTCTCACGCTTGGCATCATCCGGGTGCAAGTTATTCGGATAGTACCCCAAGGAGGAGATCTCCAGATTCAAGTCCTCCATCATTCCTTTCAGTTCAGAAACACCATGCCCTTGAGAAAGGGCATCGATATCCAAATGGGCCGGAGCATATTCGTTCCGATCCGCAGCGGTCGGCCAAGCGGCAATCTCCAATGCTTCAAATCCGCTCTCAGACGCGAATTTTGCGATCTCATTTATCGATAGACCAGGGAAACATGTCGTAAAGAATCCAATTTTCATGTCGTGCTCCTCCTTCTTCTATAGTCTGTAAAGGCACCACCTACACAGTCTTTTCGCTACCTACGTTTGGCAACCCACTCTATCGCTTGGTGCCAGAAAGCAGGGTAGAACTCCCATTTTACAAAGGCAGTTCCCCAATGGGGGGCAAGATCAGAAGCAAAAGCCATTGCACGACCTTTCCCATAATCCCAGACTGATACAAAAGCATCATCATCATCACACAGGGCCAGCACGGTTGCGCTCTCCTTGGCCTTGATCCGGTTATACCCTAAGAACAGAGGCCATTTGTCCGCTGGTACCCCCTCCATGATTGGGTGATCTCGGTCTACAATCCGCGGTGCAATTCCTGCGGTAGTCTCAACCCGATCGTCCCAGTCGCTGATATAAACCGGAAGCAAAGCCTCTATTTCCGATCCGTGGTAGTTGCCTTTTCCCTGGAACCCCTGGAAACAAACGTAACCGCCAGCCATGATGAAACCACCGCCGCCCTTTACATACTCCTCGATCATCTTCAGTCGATCCGGCCCCATGGGTACTGTGAACATGTTTGCGTGCATCGTGAGGGTATTACGACCCGTATCGCTGACAACCATCGCATCAAATTCCTTCAGCTGCTCCAACGATTGAGGGAATTCGCTCAGTACGAGGTGGTTCGGTATGTGGGTGATTTCGATGTCAGGATACTGCTTAAGAGCATCCTTAAGAAACACTGAATAGTCGTCGAACCCCCCTAGTTCAACCACATCGAATCCTTTGGTATGAATCTTTGTTACCGCCCAAGTCTCACCAACGAATAGAAGCTTGGTCTTTACGTCAGCCATTTCCGCATACCTCCTATTTGTTTTTCCTTCGTCTCAGAAAGACGGACTCATGCCAGGAAACTCATATCGCAGGCATCGATAGAGGGTTGCTAGGCTACCGCAAACCCCTCATTCTTTGACCGATCCCATCAGCAAGCCTTTGATGATCAACCGCAAGAAGAAAAGGTAGATCACCAATACAGGAATACTAGACATGAACGCCCCGGCCATATGAACATTCCAGGCAGCGACCGTCGTTCCCTTCAAGTTAGCAACCGCAACTGTCACCGGTTGTGATGCCACGCCCTGGGTGAGGGTTAGGCCATACAAATAGTCATTCCAGATGTTTGTGAACTGAAAGATCCCCACCACAGCAAAACCGGGTAAAGCAAGTGGCAACATAATCTTTGTGAAAACGCCGATCACGGAACAGCCATCTATTTGTGCGCTCTCTACCAGTGCCGTCGGTATTGGATCAAAATAATTCTTAAACAGAAGGGTTGTAATCGGAATACCATAAGCTGTGTGCGTTAAAATTAATGCAAAGTACGTATTATAGATTCCTAACATTCCCATGAAACGCACAAGGGGAATCAAAATGGACTGTGGCGCAACGTAAAACCCTATTATGATTAGGAAAAACACGATGCTGGATCCTCTAAATCGGTAACGAGAAAGGACATAACCACTCATTGCTCCAATGAATGACGACAGAACCGTTGCAGAGACTGCCATGATGGCGCTGTTCACATAAGGTTGTTTGATCCGCTGGAATGCTTCACCGTAGGCACTTAGGTTGAATCCCTTCGCCAGTTGAATCGGTCCATAGGCTAATTCTGGCGTGTCCTTTAAAGATGTATTAACCATAGCATAAATAGGAAACAAATAAAAAAAGGAAAGACCCAGCAAAATAATATAGATAAAGTATTTGTGTTTCACGAGACGGTTTATGAACAATCGCATTCTCCTCCTCTTCAACGCACGCACTTATGCCTCCTCCCCGCGCCGTACAAGCGTGAGAAAGGGAATGAGAATCACCATAGAAAGCAAGAACATGAAGATACCTATTGCCGCACCGTACGCAAACTGATTCCTGTTAAACGTGACACGCCACATATAGGTAGACAGGATCTGCGAAGAGTATCCAGGACCACCACCGGTTGTTAACCAAACCAAGTCAAACACGCGCAGGGAGTACATGAGAAGGAGTACCACAGTGGTAATCGTTGCCGGCCTCTGCAGTGGAATAATAATCGATATGTACTTACGAAACGTTGAGGCACCATCGACCAGAGCCGCCTCAATCAGCTGCTGTGGAACCCTGGCAATGCCGGCATAGTAGACCAGCGTAGCGAAACCGGAAAACTGCCAGATGTAGATGATAGCCAGACTCGGTATGGATTGACTGCTCGCCGTAATCCAAGGCTGCGCAAGGCTTCCCAAACCGATCATCCGCAATAGTGTATTGATTGCCCCACTCTCAGGGGCATACATCCATAGCCACATGGTCGCCGAGACAACAAACGAGAACGAAAGAGGCATTAGGTATATGAGACGAAATAAGCGGCGTCCTCTTAATCCCATGTCCAGCAAAATGGCATTAAACAATCCGAGTGGAATCGTAACGCCAATGAAAATACCAGAAAGGACAAGCGTGTTCTTCAAGCTCTTGATGAAGATACGATCATTGGTGAACATCTTGATGTAGTTCTTCAGCCCAACAAACTCGCCAGTCCCGCCTAACCCTTTCCAATCAGTGAGCGATAACCATAAGCTCCACCCCAGAAAGACATAGACGAAAACTGCAACGAGGATGATTGCTGGGAGTAAGAACATGACAAGCTGTGCCGATCTTTTCCATCTTCTCAAAGCTTATTGCTCCTTAGGCTCTATTTACACTTCTCAACATACTGATATAAAAACTGCTATTAAAGGGGGCAACTTCGTCAATATGAAGCCGCCCCCACAACAAGAGCCAACTTCGCTAGGTCAAACTACTCAAATACGATCTCATAAGTCTCGGCGAAGTCCCTAACTCCTTGATCCACATCTGGGCTCTCAAGGAATCCAGATAGCATACTCCCGTATGCGCCCAGCCATGCTTCTGGTGGAGCAGCCCAAGCAGACTCAACGATAACAGTATCCGCATCGCGGAAGGCTGCCAGAATATCCTGGGAGATCACGTCGTACATATCCGTGAATGCATCCAATCGAGGAGGTGTCGCTCCCTTGATCGGACAGAACGCGGTCTCTGCTTCTGCTGTTGCGAGTAGACTCAGCCATTTACGGGCAGCCGTCGCGTGTGGAGCTCCTTTTGGAAGCACAAAGCAGTCCAAGTGCAAAGTAAACACACCTTCCGTTCCTGGGCTAGGCTGGTAATTGAAATCAACACCCGACTCCCATCCCAAAGAGGTGAAGTGCCCCTTCATCCAGTCGCCCATCTGGCAGAATACCGCTTTCTTTGATACCAGCAAGTCGCCAGCTTGGTCCCAGGTTAGGGCACCGTAATCTGCATTGACGTAACCGCTATCCTTCAACCGTTTCCAAGCTTCGAGGACCTCACGGATGGCAGGATCATTAGCAGGATCTGCGTCACCGGCATAGAGTTTCTCGAGGTACGCAGGGCCGCCGTGTGGTACTGCCAATAGGAACTGCTCAAAGATATGGGCAAACCAGAACTCTTGACCCGCACCCGCACCAATGGCGTATGGAGCATAGCCAGCCGCTTTAGCTTTCTCGCAAGCTGCAAAGAAGTCGTCTAGTGTGGCTAGCGGCATCTCAATGCCAAGATCCTCAACGAGCTCAGTATTGTACCATAAGCAGTTATTTCTCATGATATTAAGAGGAATCCCATACTGGTGCCCGTCGATCGTCCCCATCTCTTTGATCTTCGCTGGAACAGGCAAATCGCCCCAGATATCATCAATTGGTTCGAGTACGTCGACAAATGACGCCAGCATCCCGCTTCCGTAGGTCAGTTGGAAGGTATCAGGGGCGTTACCAGCAAGGATCATGGTTTTGATCTGAGCCCTCATGATTCCTCCGCCACCTCCAGAGGTTGGGTTTTCGACCAGATCAATGTCTGGATACACAATCCTAAACAAATTAAAGACGGCATCGATTGCTTCTTTTTCCCCTCCAGCCGTCCACCAATGGTAATTGATTAATTCATCAGTCCCAAAACCAACCACGCCCATCACGGGGATGGCCAGTACCGCCACCAACATAACCAACACAAGTTTCTTAAGCATTCTTCCTCCTTCAACTATTAAGACCGCCTTGCAATCTCTTTGCGCAACTATTCTTGCGCACTGCACACTTACCAGGCTGTACTTGTGCTCCCACCTCCTTACGCCTTTCTTGGAGAAGCGGTAGACTCCCTGATAATAAGGGTCGTCTTCAACTGGACGCTGCGAATATCAGTTCCCGCTCTCTTGCCATTAATCCTTTCAAAGAGCAGTTCGCCCGCGTGGTAACCCATCTCGTAAGGTTGTTGAGCAACGACCGTTAGGCTTGGGGTAAAGGCAGCGATCCATTCCGAGTCATCAAACCCGACCAGCGAGATATCTTTCGGGCATCTAATGCCTCCTTCCTTGAAACACTGCAATGCACCGAGGGCCATCAAGTTATTGGTACTGAAAATAGCCGTGATACTCTTGTTTCCGATCAGTTGTTTTGTAGCCGCATACCCGTCTTCGCTTTTTGAGCGTCCCTCTACTATCAACTTCTCGTCAACCTTGATACCGTGATCTTGAAAGGCCCTTCGGTATCCATTCAAGCGGTGCTCAATCGTAGTAAGCCCTCGTATCCCAACTAGTAGACCTATTCTTTTATGACCGAGTCTCAATAAATAATCTGTCGCTTGATAGCCCCCCTCTTCATTGCCAGAAAACACTTGATCAATCGGAGAACTCTCCATTTGTCTATCGATGACAGTTAAAGGAACTTTCTCTTTGATCAGAGAACGAAGATTCTCCTTTCCCCGTACGGTTGGGGCTATGATAAAACCGTCTATTGCCCTTTGTTGCATCAGTGAAACAAGGAACTCTTCCCTAGCAGGGTCTTCATCCGTGTTGCAACACATCAAACTGTAACTATGTCTTTGAGCATGTTCTTCTATTCCTCTAACCACCATTTGGAAAAACGGGTTCCCAGGATCTGGCAGAAGCATAGCTATGGTGTAACTCTTGCCCTTCCACAATCTTTGCCTTAGGGGTCCAGGCTGATAACCGAGTTCCTCTATCGCGTTTTCTACTTGCTTACTCAGCTCCTCGCTGACAAAACGCGTCTTATTGATGACGTGAGAGACTGTGGTTATGGAAACCCCTGCTTTCTTTGCAACGTCCTTTAGTGTGGACATCGATGGAATCCCTTTTCCAAAGTGTTTGCGCAAATATTACGCAAATACCTATTATAGGCACCGCTACTGCATTGTCAAGGGACTGGGGCAGCAGACTTGGTGTGTCAGAAGATTGTTAACACCGTGGAAGCAATAAGATGCAAAATGTTTGTGCGGACCACCGAGCAAGTGATCTAATTTGCTATCTCGCAGACGAGTCTGTAGATCTCTGGGTCAAAGTTTCCGCTCGGATGATCGATCTCTGCTAGCGAGAGCGTGGCCACCTTCTGACCGATAAGGGCGGTCATCACACCAGCGGTTCCATCGGCAAGCAATCTCACAGCGGCATCTCCCAAACGCGAAGCGAGGATCCGATCGAACGCACTCGGTGATCCTCCACGCTGTAGGTGCCCAAGGATGGTCAGCCGGGTCTCGATCGACCCCGTCGCCTCCAGAAAATCGCTCACGATCCTTCCCGCTGCCTTTCCTGCCTGGGGCGAATCGGCGGGAACGAAACCCTCAGCGACAACGATGATCGAATGATGCTTGCCCTTCTTCACCCCGGCGATGACGCGGTCCGCAATCTGATCGAGTGATTCCGGAAACTCAGGAACAAGGACCAGCTCCGCCCCACCGGCGAGTCCTCCCATCAGGGCGATGTAGCCCGAGCTCCGCCCCATCACCTCGACGACGAACGCCCGGTGGTGCGAGACAGCGGTATCGCGGATACGATCGAGACTCTCCATCACCGTGTTCAACGCCGTATCGACGCCGATCGCCATCGCTGTCCCGTAGATGTCGTTATCGATCGACGCCGGGATCCCCACTACAGGAACACCCTGCCCCTGCAGCCACTTCGCCCCCTTCAGCGATCCGTTCCCCCCGATGACAACAAGGCCATCGAGAGACCACTTCTTGATAGTCGCGAGAGCCTCTCCTTGCCCCTCCTCTGTGAGGAAGACAGCCGAACGGGCACTCCCGAGGAAGGTTCCCCCCCGCTCAATGATCCCACCGACGGCACGGTTGTCGAGGGGGAGGAGATCGCCTTCGATTAGTCCGGCGAACCCACGCCTGATCCCGATCATCTCCAGGCCGTGCCCTGTTCCACAACGAACCGCCGCACGAACGGCAGCGTTCATCCCGGGGGAGTCCCCCCCACTCGTAAGAATTCCTATGCGCATGATCCGTTAGCATACTCCAGAGGTAAGACTAAGGGCAAGTTCGCCTGTTAAGACAATATCGGATTAGAGGGAGGCTTTACATGAAAGACTATGACGGGTCTTGACGCAAAGGGAAAGTTGTGGTAGACTTACTTCAAGGTCTTTTGCAAAAGTTTATAGCAAAAAAACGACCAACTCCTGGCAAAGAGAGGTTTTGTGTCCCAAGAGACGCTCAACACACGAAGGGTGAAGGAGGCAAACGTCATGCGGGTCTTCCTTGCACTGAAAGAGGATTCCCCGTCGACAAAGAACGACCTTTGTACCCACCTGAACCTCAGCCGCCCCACTGTCGATGGGGCAATCGCTTCTCTCCTCTCCCTTGATCTTATCACTCGCGATGGCCACGGCCCTTCGGAAGGGGGGCGGCGTGCTGTTCTCTACAAATTTAACGGGAAGACACGCTACGCCATTGGCGGCGACCTCGAGCTGCCAGAGTTCAATCTCATCCTGTGCGGACTCGATGGGATACCGATCCTATCGAGGGGGTTCACCGTTCCACAAGAATGTCTAACTGATCCGGAAAAGACCATCGCCTTCGTCGATGCAAGCATAAGAGCGATGATAGAAGAGGCAGGGGAAACGCTCGCTCGGACCATCGGGATCGGCTTAGGCGTTCCCGCATTCCTAAAAGGAGACACGATCACGATTTCCGGCCGCACCCTCCCCCAGTGGAAAGAGATACCAGTAAAGTCAGTCTTGGAAAGACGGCTGAAGATTCCGGTATACGTGGATAATGACGTCAATTTCATGGCCCTATCCGAGAACCACTCAATGGGTTATCAGGATAAGGTGATGAGCTACATCGCCCTACGAAGAGGGCTGAAGAATGATATCCGCATGGGGGGAAGCACCCTCCTTCGAGGGAAGGTATTTCACGGGGGGAGTGGGAACGCTTCTTCCTTACAGCATGCCTACGTGGAAGTGGATAATTTGGAGAAACGACAAAAGGAGGCGGCAATATCCGTGAAGGCCGCCGATGAACTCGCCGTCCTCATTGCCTCCCGCCTCATCGACCCACTTAAACAGACGGTAAGGCTCTTCGATCCGAACCGACTCGTGATCAACGCAAAAATCCTTCAAACGGCAGAAGAAGCATTCATCGAACGGATAACGACTCAACTCAATACCGAACTTAGTAGCGAATTCAATTGGGAAATCAAGGTACGTAAAGCACAGGATCAACCCTTTAGTTGTGCAAAAGGAGGCGCGTTATTCGTCTTACAGAAACTCTTCAACCGCCCAAGCAAGTTGATAAAGGAGTTAGCCGTCTCTCCATCTTGAGATACCAAGGGGGTGATAGTAGCAGAGTGATAATCTTTTTCGGGCTAGAAGTGGCGTCAAGAACAGTATAAGGAGGCTTAGAGATGTCAAAGCGGGTACTAACTTTTCTGGTAGTAGTTTCACTGATTAGTGTTGTTGGTCTGTTAGGGGTTTCCCAACAGAAGGTAACGATTGCGGTAGTATGGAGCGGAGCCGAACTTGAAGCGTTCGAGAAGGCATTGGTCCCGTTCGAGCAAGATACGGGAATCGATGTCGTCGTCGAGAGCGTGGGCCGAGATCTGCCGGCAGTGCTCGTCACGCGACTGGCCGCCGGGAACCCACCGGATGTGGCGGCCATGCCAAACCCGGGGCAGATGAAGGAGTTCGCCGGCCAGGGAGCGCTTATCGCGTTGAATGGAATCGTCGATCTCTCGGAATCCTCCGCGGCGTTCGTCGATCTGGCAAGCCTTGATGATCAGGTATACGGCCTATTCATCTCCGCCGACCTGAAGAGCTTAGTCTGGTATAACCCGAAGGCCTTCGCGGCAAAGGGTTATGAAGTACCGACGAGCTGGCCTGCGCTGATCGCCCTGTGCAACAAGATCGTCGCTGACGGGGGAACCCCGTGGGCACTAGGGATGGAATCTGGTGCTGCGAGCGGCTGGGTTGGCACAGACTGGGTCGAGGATATCATGCTTCGTACCGCTGGACCAGATGTCTACGATAAGTGGGTCGACCATGAGATCTCTTGGACCGATCCGCGCGTGAAGAAAGCGTTTGAGTACTTCGGGCAGATCGTAAACGCGCCGGGCTACCTCTACGGCGGAGCAACCGGCGCGCTGACAATCTTCTTCGGCGATTCGCCGAACGCGCTGTTCACCGATCCTGCCGGGGCGTACATGCACCGTCAGGCAACCTTCATCCAGTCGTTCATCAAGACCGCGAATCCCGCCTTGGTAGCCGGTGCGGACTACGATGTCTTCCCATTCCCGGCCATCTCGCCTATCTTCGGAAACCCACTCCTTGGAGCGGGAGACCTGATCAGCGCGTTCAACGATACACCTGAGGTTAGGGCACTCCTCACCTACTTGGCTTCGGCCAAGGCACAGGAGATCTGGTGCGCAGCCCTGGGTAAACTGGCAATTAATACAACCGTGGATCCGTCCATCTATCCGGATCCGATTACCGCAAAGGCAGCGGGTATGCTAGCTGAGGCGGAGACCTTCCGTTTCGATGGTTCGGACCTGATGCCAGCAGCGGTCGGTGCCGGCACCTTCTGGACCGGTGTCCTCGACTACGTGAGTGGAATCCCGCTGGAAACCGTTCTTGAGGCAATTGAGGCAAGCGCCGTCGACGCTTACTAAAGCGTAAACAAGAGACAATCGCCCGTCTGGGGGCACTTCAGCGTGTCCTCAGACGGCTTCTTTAGAAATACGAGGAGGCCTTGCTTTTGCGCACCGGACGGTTGCAACCCTGGTTATTCATCGCTCCCGCACTTCTTTTGGTCACCTTTTTCCTCGTCTATCCCTCGATCCACACGACGGTCTTATCTTTCTTCGGAAGGCCGTACAGCGCACGCGCAGAGGGGTTCGTCGGACTTCAAAACTACGAGCACTTCTTCACCGATAAGAATATGCTCACCGCCTTTCGCAACAACGCTCTGTGGGTCGTCATTCTTACCACATTTACCGTCTCCTTCGGTCTCATCTTCGCCGTCCTCCTCGATCGTGTCCGCTACGAGAAGGTCATCAAGTCAATTATCTTCATCCCAATGGCGATCTCTATGGTCGGCGCCAGTGTAATCTGGAAGTTTGTTTATGCCTTCAGGCCCGCCGGGGCCGAGCAGGTCGGCCTCCTTAACGCAATCGTGACCGCCTTCGGGGGGAAGCCCATCGGATGGTTGATCGAACGACCATGGATCAATAATCTGTGTTTGATCCTCGTTGGAATATGGATCTGGACTGGTTTCTGCATGGTCATCCTCTCAGCAGCGTACAAGAGCATCCCCAAGGAACTACTGGAGGCAGCACGAATCGACGGAGCTACCGAGTGGCAGGTCTTCTGGAGGGTGATCCTTCCTCTTCTGAAACCGACCGTCGCTGTTGTTACCACCACCATGGTGGTCTTCGTCCTCAAGATCTTCGATATCGTCTACGTAAT
>Ga0315538_1000627_pt1 | contig 21787 bp, 23 predicted proteins | sample SalMarSW160230MG_2_FD_203834 | JGI IMG/M metagenome (GOLD analysis project Ga0315538, IMG submission 203834) | Salt marsh sediment microbial communities from the Plum Island Ecosystem LTER, Massachusetts, United States - Salt Marsh Sediment SW1601-230 ...
CGCTTTTAATATTCAAGATGTAGCGTGTAATCGTCGATAAAAAATGATTAAACGATTGGGGTTAAATTTTACCCCCAACCCACACTCTCTAACTACTAGGCGTTAACACTCTCTCTTTCCCATACTCCCTCCTACTCCTACTAACCCTCCCTCTATAAACAAGAATAAAAAACACACAAAACAAACGTCATAACAAATGTCTTAAGCGTATCATATGAACTATTAAATTGGTGATAGATGTGGATCTTGAAGGAATGTTAAACGATTTTCTTTCTGATGTTACTGGTGCTTTGCCTGCAATAATCGCGGCTATCTTGGTGGTTATCATTGGCTATCCGAAAACGTGAAAGATTTTGTGGTTGAGCCTCACGACGCCGTGGTCGGAGACATGAAAAAAGATGTTGTTTTAGACATGACTGCAAGAGAGAGTGAAGGCTGCCGAAAAACTTCAACTGACATCGCCAAGGAGGAACCAAAAAAGTTGAGGAAGATGCTTCTGTCTATCCGTCCTGTCCATCAGAAGTCTCTGCAAGAGTGGATTCCAGCGCCTCTAGGGAAAGAGTACGCGATAGATGCTTTCTCTTTGCCTCGAAGCCTTAACTGGAATGCGGTTAAGAGGGCGTATGATTTTCAGCCCAAAAATTATGAGGAGCTGATAGGCATCAGAGGGATAGGCCCTGCAACAGTCAGAGCCTTAGCTTTAGTGTCTGAGCTGGTCTACGGCGAGAAACCATGCTGGGAGGATCCGGTGAAATACAGTTTCTGTGTGGGCGGAAAGGATGGGGTTCCTTATCCAGTGGACAGGGCGACCTATGATGAGACGATTGAAATATTAGGAAATGCAGTGAAACAAGCCAAGGTTGGCGAAAAAGAGAGGCTTAATGCAGTGAAGAGGCTGCGGGTTCTCGCAAATCACTAAGATGAGAATTGTTTCTTATGGGTTGTGTTGGGTTCGGAGTCAAATTTATATAACGGCTTAAGCGTATCTTATATCTTAATTTATACATTACCTCTTCGCAAGCTGGTCAATCTATGGTTAAAAAAGTTCACATCATAATTAACTTGCTACCCGAGGCATCCAAGGCATCACCTATTCAAATCGAGAAGAAGATAAAAGAAGAGGCAAAAATTCCTTGGTGCAAGCAGATAGAAGAAGTCTCGATAGAGAATACTGAAGCGTCATACATGAAATTGAAAAACCATGGCATCTCCAGCAACGTAGCACGAAACCTTGTGGACTTGTACACAGAATAACAAAAAAGAGAAACAGTTACTGGACCAAAATCATGTGATCCGCGGGCTTGCTCCCCAAGAGCAATCTGAAGTGGTCATCTTTTCCTTCTTGTTGCACTCTTTCAAGTTTGCCTTCTGCAATCACAGCTTCACCACTTCTTGCCTGTTCACAGAATCTTCCTCGAAAGGACACGATCTCCTCAATAGGCTCAACTTTTGCGCCTTCAAGGATTTTCACGTTGGCGAGTTTGTAGCTGCATGGCGTGAAGATTGCTTCTGAATCGTCAGCTATTGTGGCTTTGATTCTTGCGCGTCCTTCTGGTTTGTAGATGATGGTGCCGTATTGTTCACTGATTTCGTTCAGGTCTTTTACGAAGCGGATGAAAAAGTGTTTTCCCATGAATTTGCCGTGGGAAACCTTTCGGGAGTCGGTTCGAACAAAATCTTCGAATGATGTGATGGTGTCCTTCGAACGAAAATCGAACAGTTCTTTTAGACCATCTAGGTTGTAGGCTTTGAATGGACTGCTTTTGTTCTCCAGCATCTCTTTCATAGTTGCCTGTACCCGGTAGCCTGTTTCAGACCCATAAACAATAAGGTCGATGTCAGAAAATGGCTCGTGAAGATTAACTAGGATAGACCCTGAAACGCCCAGCTTGCTCCATTGAACCCCCGATTTTTCTTTGAGGATTTCCATGAACTGTAAAGCCGCTGTTTCTGCTTCGTCTAGGTTGTTTCTGTTTCGAAGGTTCTGTAGACCACGAGTAGGCTGATAATGTTGTTTCACGTCCTCAAATGGGACCTCACAGAGTAGCGTGTTGAATACAGGATCGTCTACTAGGTATTGTGGAAACCTTTGTTTCAGCAGAGCGTAACGTTTGGAGAGGGAATAAAATTTGCTGTATCTTGTTCCATCTCTTTCTCGATTGCCCTCGGGGTCGGGAACGTAACGGATGAAGGCTACAACTCGGTTCGGAGGATGAACTAATCCCTTGACATCAAAAATGATGTTGTCGGTGGTTTCAAGCAGGTCGCCTTCACGTGCTTTAACTTTCATTCTGATCTACTTGCACTATGTTTTTCGGGGAAATAATCCCGCTCTACGGAGGGCAAGCACCAGACCAACTCCAAAAACTGTCGCAATCGCAGTGAATATTAGTCTCTCGACAACAGAAACGGGCAGAATTGACATGAAGAGTGCTGGGGTACTTGGTAACCATTCAGGTGGAAAAACTATGCCAATTAGGCTTATGTATGATAGGTTTCCAACCATGTGGTCGGCTATTATGCCACAGTAACTTGCCATGGAAACGGCAGCCACAAAGTTTATTTTTCCTTCTTCACCGCCGAAAATTCCGTGCAATATTATGATGGCGCCAAGAAAGTATAGGGGAAGAGAAAGGTATGAAAGGATTTCTATCTCGCTCAAATATGGTTTTGGAAGGATGTATGCCAGAACAATAACTACGATGCCAAGGAGAATATAATTTGGCTTAAAGTTCCACCCTTTTCGTGTTTCTTCACTATTTTCGAAGGCGGTTGCGATACGTCCCCTGAAGACTAAGATTACTAGCAATGCTGCGATGTGAAGTATCGGATAAAGCAAAGCATTTTGGCCTACCCAAGTTGCGTACCATCCCAAAATCAGTAAACCAATGATGATCGCGGCTGCTGCCCATCCCGGAAAACTGCGGCTGTTAGAAGCATATTTTTTTTGGGTCAACAGTCCTGCAACTAGCGCTGAGACTGCTGGAGCAAAGGATGTGAGAACAGAAAACCAGCTATTAGCTAGGACGATGCCTCCGATGAATGCAGCTAGGCAACCTAGGTAAGGTCCCAAAATCATACCGTAAATTGGGGCTATTGCGGCGTCAAATTTGATTTGTGAATCTGATAAACCTATAATTGGGAAGCCTGGGATGACTCTGATTACAACTACGGATAGAGCCGCAAAAACTCCAACGAAGGCTACGTCACGTGCTGATAACTTAATTTTTACCATGCTTTTCACCTGTGTGAAGGGTTTAATTGCTGTGTAATTTTTTACACTCAGTATTTTTACATTAAGTATATAAGATTAACTCTCTTCAGTCTCTTTTTACTCGAAAAAGCTTGTTTTCAACAATACACTGCTATTAGTCTCCAAATATGCTGTCCGCTTTTGAGTGTAATTTTTTACATAAAGTAATTAAACCCCGCCTCATCAAATGACGGTGACAGAAAGTTTCGGGGTGGTACCATGAATCCCATTTCATCCGCAGAAAAGGCTGAACACATTTCCAGATGCCTAGAACTCGCCATCCTTCTAGAGGTCAGTGGATATCCGAAGCCCGGAAACGTCCACAGAACAGCAGACTTTCCAGAAACCAGATACGAACATTTTTTGGCGTCAGCAGTTGCAATAGCGCCATCCTTCAAGAAGGCAACTGAGCAGGGAATCAAAGTTTCTGAGGAAAAAATCTCTCCTTCAGAGGTGGGTATCGGGAACATAATCAAAGACGCAGTTGACAGAATGAGATGGAGCCAGAGTGGCGGCAACACTCTGTTGGGTGCGATAATTTTGCTTGCGCCCATAGCGGCTGCGGCGGGTATGATCAGTAACCGTTTTTCTTTGTCCAAGCTTAGGAAGAACATTAAGGTGGTTGTTGAATCAACAACTCCTGAGGATGCGGTGGACGTTTACGATGCGATAGCTCTCGTTAATCCTGGGGGATTAAACAAGTCTAAGAAACTGGATGTGAATGATCCCGCTTCAAAGAAGAAGATTCTTGATGAAGGCGTGACTCTCTTTGATACGTTTGAGCTAGCTTCTTCGTACGATTCTATAGCCTCTGAGTGGGTAAACAATTATCCAATCACCTTCGATCTTGGTTACCCATATTTCGTTAAGCAGCTTAAGAAGACAGGAGACATTAACACGGCAACTGTCCATGCTTTCATGAAGATTCTCGCAGAAGTTCCAGACACCTTCATCTCCAGAAAAGTGGGTCAAGCTAAGGCGGAAAGCATCTCAGCCGAGGCTGGACGGGTGTTAAAGGAGGGAGGCTTAACAACAGCTTTGGGAAGAAATCTCATCCAAAAGCTTGACAGCAAACTACGAGACCCAGAGCATGACCTGAGTCCAGGAACAACAGCAGACATAACTGAGGCAGTGTTAGCCCTCAACAACCTAAACGGATACAAACCATAATTTGCGGGTTACTTCATAACGCGTATTCTTCGGCTTCTGATTAGCATAAAAGAGACTGAAAAAAGAAGTGCCGCACCCATTAGTAGGTAGTGAATTACTTTCATTCCTATTCCCAAGCTGATGTCTTCTCCTGTTCTGGAACCGAATAATATCAAGGCGACGTCTTTTCCCCAAAAGGTTATGTCACACCAAAATAAATTGCCCACCCAAACAATGGTAACTAATCCAATAGCCATCAAGAGCAAAGCAGCCAGATTCATGGGGGAACAAAAATGCTTAAACAAACTGAGATATCCAGAATTCTTTTTTTCTTTCTTCTGCAGCGTCTCTAGTAAAGCGTCAAAAATTGTATATTCCGTATAAATCGGACATGGTTTCATTGCACTTTTGTTTGCTCTCTTTTTTTCCAAAAAATGCACCGTGACCTGAATACGACCCAAGCATAATATTTGAAAGATATTTCATTATGTGGAATATTCTTCATTTGGAGTATGTCCATGCACAACAAATGAAACTAAAGACCACAAAACAACAATAGGTGCCGGAGCTAGAACAATATCTGGGTTTTATCCATTCAGTACAGCATGGAAAACTCAGCCTAGTTTGCGATTTCATAGAAGTATACCGTTATCTGGTAGATGACTTTCTGATTGAATACTGTCGAAATTTGAGGTCTAAAGATGGATATATTGCAGGTTTATATAGTCATCCTATCCATTAGGCTGCTACTTTCGTTCACAATAAACGCCATTTAAGCTAGAGACATTGTCAAAATCTAATATTCACTTCAGTTTTCGTTTTTTCGTTTAGTTGCTTCAACCAAGCCGATGGTGCCAGTCATCATCACGTCTCCTGCCGGAGTTGCGAAATGAACTGGCATGTTTGTTTTGGCTAAAATGTTCCTATTTGGTCCCGTCACCAACACTTTTTCGATTTTAGAGAATCCGGGTGGTTTGCTTAGATAGAACATGCCATGTCCATTGTCTTCGAAAACTTCTTCATCGCTAAGCTTTCCGTCTGCAAAATCCCTTAGAAGCCTCTCCATCTTTTGCGGATTCAGCAATCGTGTGTGATGCTCCAACACTGCATTGATTTTGCCCCTTGATATTATTGCAGCCATAGTGTGTCCATTGCCTACATTAACCGCGAGAATCGGATCAGCATTCTCTACAACTGAATCCATTAGACACCCAAGTATCGCATCCGGAGAAGTGTCCATAACCAATACTCTAGCGTTCGGCAGCTGCCTTTTCGAGGCGTGCACTGCGGACTTCATTCGTGGATAATATGGAGGAATTTCGTTTTCCATGAAAGCGAATGCCTCAGGCTTCGGATTCTTTTCCAGCAGTTCCCTCATTTTGTTGATGCGAAACCGTCTATTGGTCATTTCTTTAGGGAAAACTCCATGGTCCTGAACTGCAATTGCAACAAAATCGATGTCCGAAAAAGGCTCTCCAAAAAACGTCAATAAGCCATGTAGTTTCTCAATGTTTACTTCTTCAAGAACTATTGTTTCTCCTTCGAATTTTTCTGGTCCAGAATCTTGGACAATTTCTATTCCCATTTCTTTGACTTGATCTAGATTATTTCTTACAGTGTATGCCGCATTTTCTGTCATACTGACTCTAAATCCTGCTTCAACATGTTTCCTCAAGGCATGCGAAAAAGGTCCTCCACCTATCGTATCTCCCTTAACAAAAAGATCGTTACCTTGACGAGTTGCAGTTTTTACCTTCGCTGCGAAAACTTGACATGGGGATGGAAGAACCATCTTTATACAGTTCTCGATGCTCCTCTTTTCATCATCATAAAGCAGGACGTCTTCAGTTCCAGCACCTATATCTATGGCTAAAATCTTCATGAACTGTTCCTCTCAGCACTCTTGTCAAATCTGCTGACCAAAAATGGGAGGAGCCTCTCATCTACCTTTCGATTAGTTTCTTCAGCTCCATAGTTGCTGTTTTGCGTACAACTTAAAACTGTTAAAATGTAATCCCAAACCCAAATTTGTTCACACAAATTTACTTTCTCGTCTTTCCATATACACATACACTCTCTCTTCTATACTACACACACCACACACAAAATTTTGCTCTCAACTCACTCGTTTTTGCCAGAACTTTATATCAGAGTAATGCTTAAAGAAATGAAGTTTCGCTGGAAAGGATAAAACTACAACAACTAGAGCAAAACCAGGATGTATAGTGATGGAAAAAGATCTCAGCAACTCGGGGCCAGGAAGGCTAGTTTCAGGCGGGGTTTGGTTCTTGGGACTCATGATCCTAAGTGGCATTTTCTGGCTTTTATTGGGAGTTCAAGTGAGCAGGGCATACGGGCCTTATGGTTTCGGCTTATTCACTATGGCATATTCAGGGTTCGATTTCTTGTGGGCACTCATTTTTGGGGGATTATTTGAGGGATTAATCCATTTTGGTGCAGGATATTTAACCAAAAAAGACGCAAATCTTTCTCGCTATTTCTCAAACTACGTAAGGTATCTCACGGTAATAAGTTTAGTAATGTTCGTTTTCTTAGCCATTTTATCTTTTCAAACATCTGACATTGTATTCAGGACGATTCTTCTTTCTCTGGCATTCGCATTCTTGTTTTCAGGAACAAAAGACTCGCTGTCCTCAATAATAGGGTCATTGCATAAAAGCAAACAACTTTCGATAATACAATCCAGCGGATTTTATGCAGTCTCGATAATCGGCATGATATTTGTAATGTTGAATTTACCTGTTAATATATTACCTGTTTTGGTAGTAGTTGCTCCTGTCTGCCAATTACTACTTTGCGTGTATTTTTTAAGAACGTATCTTAAGGATTTATTTTTGTTTAACGTAGATTTTTTTGCAAATAAGAAAATTAAGGATTCGTTATTAGAAGATTTAAAGCAATTTAAGCACATACTCATTTTTGGTTTTTCTATATCAGTCGGAAAAATATCGTTTATGATAATGAAGAGCTTAGACATACCTATACTTAATTTGTTCTTTGATTACGCCAATGTGGGAGTTTATGGTGTTGCAGACACGGTCTCCAGTGTACTATTTTCTATGACGGCTTTCTCTCTTCCAATTATTTCATCTATATCTGAAGCATGGACCAAAAAAGACAGTACCCTGATAGAAAAATATGTTAAAATTTCTGTGAAATACCCTCTCATTTTAGGGTTACCTTTAACGGTAATAATTTTTGCTTTAGCAGAACCCATTGTTGTAGGAATATACGGAATTGCTTTCCAAGGGGCTGTATTGCCTCTTCAAATTCTTATCATCGGAACATTCCTTCTTATGTTCGGACGCACCCTTTCTTCCATACTAATCGGAATTGGAAAAGCTAAACTATCCGGAATGTTACTGGCGGCTGCCGCTACACAATATATCATCTCAATCTTTATCCTTGTACCCATCTTTGGCCTAGATGGAGCTGCGATTTCTCTGACACTCACAGGCGTTACGTCCCTTATTTCAATCCCAATTTTTATTAAGCGCCACCTAAAAGTCGACGTATTTTCAGGGCTTCACAAAATTTTATTCTCGGGCGCCATTTTGGCGGGAATCCTCTTTATTATACCCAAATCCAATTTTCTTATACTAATTTTTGGAACGATTGCAAGTATTGCTATCTATGTTCTACTACTATACTATACAGGATACATTAATCAAGAGGACATTAAAATACTGAAGACTGCAAGAGCACAATCATAAAACCCGAAATAACCCATATACCTGTCACAACCCAGAAAACAGTTAAAAAAGTAAGTTTTGGCTTTTAGGGTTAAAATTTAATGGTCAAATAGTGTTCTATGCTTTTAATTTAAATCTGTGAAGCTGGTTATTAGCTGAGAGGAGACTTTAGAGGAATGTTCAACAGAGTTATAGTTGCTGTTGTTGGAAGCAGCAATTCCGGAAAAACCACGGCTGTAGAAGCCCTGATTAGGGGATTATCAAAGAGAGGATACGCGGTTGCATCTGCAAAGCATATTCCTGACCCCAAATTCACGATAGACACAGAAGGAAAAGACACATGTAGACACATAAAGGCTGGAGCCAGCACCGTTTTAAGCGTAGCCCCCAACGAACTGACTGCCATCAAAAAAGTTGACACCACAAAATATGGTCTAGAACAGATTGTCGCAGAGACCCCAGACGAAGTTGACATTATCATCCTCGAAGGATTCAAAGGCTTAATCGGACAAAATGCAACCGTACCCAAACTTGTGACAGCTAAAACTGTTAAGGAAATAACAGCGGCTCTTGAACGCTACAAAAACATCCTAGCCTTTGTTACTACCATTCCAGACGGAAAACTGGAAACAGAAATTCCATTCATAGATGCACTAAAAGAACCTGAAAAACTTGTTGACTTGGTAAACAATAAAGTTGCAGTTTTGGTGGAAAGAAAACGGAAGCGAGAAGAAAAAATTACAATACAGATAGACGAAAAATTCTTGCCCTTAGGCGACTTTGTTCAGGACCTCATAAGAAATGCTGTTCTTGCCATGGTCTCAAGTTTAAAAGGGGTAAAAATAAAAGGGGAAGAGAAGGTTTCGGTAGTCATCAAGCGGTTGTCAAGAGGCTAGCAAACTCAAGTGGCGTTTTTGGGGTTCAGAAAGAAAGCATTGGTATAAGAGAGAAAGGAGATTTTCATCTGCTGTCAGAAGAATTGACTCCTCTCTGAACCTTTCCAAGACCACCTAGTTAAGAGCTTGGTTAACCTCCCAGTTTCATGTTAGAGTGCTTTGAAGGCTTCAGACCATTCGTTGTAAGATGATACAACACGTGGAGATACGCTGGGCTTTCTGTCAGACAAGATACCTTTGAAGTCATTCGTAGATATAGGTCGTGGCTTAGCGTGTTTGTCACTTGCTTGACCAGAGTCGAAGAGCTCTCCGATAACCCGTAGGTGCGCTGACTGACAAATGTCCCGTATGTCGCTTCCAGAGAAACCTCCAGCTAACCTAGCAAATTCGTCTAGGTCCACTTTCGGCGACAAATTCAGATGTACAGTGTAAAGTTTGAGCAAGTTTAGTCGAGCTTCGTGGTCGGGCAGGGGAACCATGATTCGTTTCTGAAATCTACGTATGAAAGGCCAGTCTAGAGCCCAAGGCTTGTTAGTGGCTCCGATAACGTACGCATGGATGTTCTTGCCTTTGTCCATAACTCCATCCATCTCCTTGAGAAACTGGTTGCGAACTCTGGTTTCTCCACCAACCTCATTCGAGTGCATACCAATCAGCGAATCTAACTCATCAATAAATATTATAGCGGGACGCCCATTATTCGCAGTCTTTCTGGCTTGCGCAAACAGCTTTGCAACATTCTTTTCAGCTTCGCCTAACCATTTAGACATAACCGAGGCAGCATCCACCGAAACGAAGGCTGCATCGATCTCTGTTGCCACAGCAGCTGCTACCAAGGTCTTTCCGCATCCTGGGGGACCGAAAAGCAGTATTCCCCGAGGCCAACCTAACGGAAATAGGTCTGGTCTCTCAACAGGGTACACTATAGCTTCTTTGATGGCTTTTTTAGCCGGGTCTAAGCCCACAACTTGGGTCCAGCGTACATTAGGTTTCTCTTCGAGCACAAGTTCATCATAGCTTGCCTTTCCATCAGTTCCTGTTTCTGCTTCTGGTGGCTGATCCATCATCTCTACTGACCGCTCATGCTGAGGCTGGAAAGATTGGACGGGTCCTTGTCCTTGCAGAGCTTTTATCCGATCTTGATACGCCTGCGCACGTTGAATGTAAACCGAGTTTAATCCGTAGTTAGGGTATAACCTGACGAGTTTCAGGAGGGTTGAGATGCCTTTCTGGTACATTGTGATAGCCATCCCCCTTGAACCTTGTTTGTCAAGGCGAACAGCCTCCAAAGCATATTTTGTTGCAGCTTGTTCAAGTTCTTGAGAAGCACTCATTTGAATCACGACGCAATCTTGATTTTTCCTTTTACACCCAGAGTCTCTAATGCCTTTTCAATTTCTCCGCATGCAACCTGTAATTCATTAGCACATTGAGTAATATCTAGCTGTCCTTCACGTCTTTTTGCATATTGCAAGACTGACTCCTCTAATTTGTCATTAACCGTCCATGTGATCCGTTTCATTTCCGTGTCTTTATAGGACACGAACTTTTGGGGCTTCCTTGGCTCAGAAATTTCTGAACAGGAAGCTGTGAGGGCAACCATCTTTCTTACTTTTTGCACCCGTTGGGGTTGAGGTGTTTCCATGACCGGAGCGGAAGTTGGAGGTTCGGGAAGTTTCTCGGTTATTTGTTCCTCCAGAAACTCGGCGACTTCTGCGAGAACTTCTTCGCCGCCTGGAGTCTTAATATCCGTTGGCACTTCAAGTTTTGAGGAATCGATTTTGGACATGCTCATGACCTCGAATATGCTTTCATTCACCCTTTCCATTTCAAAGGCCATTTGAGGCATAAAGGAACTGAGGCCTTTTGTTATAGATTTAAGGTTATTGAGAACCGGTTTCAGATCCGCAAAGGCTGAGTTGAATTCTTTGAGTGTTTCTAGCCGTAAGATGATGCGTTCCACTAGTATCTGGGTATGGTAGATGACTTTGGTGAGTTTTCTGATTTCAGCAAGCTCGGTAGCAAATATTGCTGCGCGTTCATTGTTTTTTGCCTTTAATGCTGACGCACAAGTTGTGAAGAGAATTTTATCTCTTCGGGTAAGTTTGATAATAACTTGGCCTAGTTTAAACTGTTGAGACTTAAGTTTGGGTACCGCCTCAACAACTATCTTCTCAAATTGGGGAGAAGCACGAAAAGGGTTTTTGATGGAGATTCCCTCACAGACCTAAGAGATTACGAACTTTGTTTGCTAGTGTTCCGCACATGGATAATTACTGGGGGTTCTGGAAGGTTTGAAGAAACAGGAGCAGGTGCTTCTGGAATCACTGTTTGTTCTGGACTTTTTGTTTGGGGTATTTCAGGCATCTTTAGAGTTTTCTCTCCTAGAAGGAGATTGGATAACTTGCTCTTCAAAACTTCTAGGTCGCTTTTTTCTGCGTTGACTCCTTTTAGTCCCCACTGGATTATGCCCAAAGCCTTCTCGTATGAATCACCGTTTAATCTGCCGATTTCACGTTCAATCTCTAGGTTTATCAAGGCTGAGTGAAGCGAGTGAATCTGTTTGTTGCAGCGGTCAATCTGGCTGCCTATGTCCTCCGTGAGTCCTTTGGCGTTATCCTTTAGTTGATTTAGAGCTCCTTCAAAAGTCATGTGTAGATCATCGTACATTTCCGGCGGAATCTTCTTCTTTTCCACAAGCTCGTTTAAAGCCCTGTCTTTTCTCCAAATCAATGGAATTTCTTGACATAGCGAATTAGCTTTCAACTTGAGCGTCGGCGAGATCACTAGGTTTCCGTTATCAATTTTGATTTGATCGTTAGAGTAGCTAAGGAACTCTCCGTCACCGTGTTCAACAAAGACTCCGTCTATGCGACCGGTGGGTGTTACCTTGAATGAGGCTACTCGACCGATTTGCCTTCCATATTCATCCTTTATTTGTTTGCCAACAAAAAGAAAGGGGTTGGAAATGGTTTTTGACACAGTGTCACCTCCTTAATTTCCGTGAACATCTATGTTTGTTGGAGAGCTATGTTTCGCTTTGAAGGGATTCGCCAAATGATGGGATGCCCGTGGGCAAGTCTGGGAATTTCTCTTTGACTTTCTGTTCTGCAACGGTGGCTGCTTCGTTCAGGATCTTCTGGGCGTCGTCGCCTGCTGTCTGGAAGTCAATGTTCATACCTGTGTTGTAACCAGCGTCCATGATGATTCCGCTGAGTAGGTTTCCGATGCTTCCAATCTCGCGTTCTGCTTCTGGGAATACTGTAGACATTCCATTCTTGACACTGCGCAACACATTAACTGCTGGAGCCAAAGTGCTGACTACGTCGCCTAGTTCTGAAACTGTGCTTAATCTGAGAACTATCTGTTCTAGGGCTAGCCTAGAGTGCATAATCATCTTTTCCATTTTTCGTATTTCAGCTAGTTCGTTGGCGAATACGTTGGCTCGTGCCATGTCATGTTTTGTGTAGGCGTTAACGATTTTTGCGAATATCGATTTGTCGCGGTCTGAGAAGCGGTCTGATGCCTTGTCTAGTCTCTGAATCTGCATTTCCATTCTTTTTACGGCGAAATCTAGTCGTGGTTTCAAAGGACCTGGAGGGCGAACAGCGTCCTTAATTTTACTGCTGAGAGGTGTGTCGTCGACTCCTTCTCCCCATTTTTTTGCAAATTTTTCTGACATTTTAATTTCCTCACGCAAGGAGGTGTGTTTAAAGCGTATTATTACGTTGTTAACATGCAACGAACATTTACATATATACCAGACATAATATACCCATTCCGCCGCCGATTTGAGCTTTAAATCTAATATTGAAAGAGAGATGGGGCGCAGATGCGAAAATACACAGTTTCGTGTAAGTTAGACTCAAAAGCGCGAAGATTTAACTGTTAAAAGTAAGGTGAAGAGAATGGCTGAAAGAATAAAAATACTAGGAGCATTTGCCCTGTTGGGTTTCATAGGCGGAATAGCAGCAAACCTCGGTTACCACACAGTGTGGCCTTGGCTGGTGTCTACTTTCCCCCTGATATTCTCCTCAGCAGAGTGGATCATATCAGGAATGGCAGGCGCTCTGATAACTACATTCTTTGTAGTGATCTGGGTATACCTAAGCAGACCCTCTGAATAAAGGAAAAAAGCTCTACCCAATTTATTTGAGGTTCCCCCCGCGTCTTTCTATAGCGGCAAGCAAATTTTTGGTATCACAGTAAAGGGGACACTGAAAAACAGACGGTTTCTCTGTTGCATTAAAGTGAATCCTCAGAAGTAACTGCAACCTTTTGTTGCTTATGTTTTCCAGAAAAAGCTGTTTTTCAACAATGAAGTATTATTAGTCTCCTAATATGAATGGTTTCTGTTGGTTGCTTAGGTTTTTGGGTAGCCGCTTTTTACAGAATATAGTCACCAAGGTTGCCAAAAGAAGCAACGGCAGGATAGCCCATGAAGGAAACTCTGGAATGCCATATTCATCGGTTTTTACCAGCCAAAAGTCGGAGTCTCCAGCGCCAAAGGAACTTGTTTCTCCAGCAATGGCGAATCCCCCATCAGACGTAACAACAAAAGAGTGAGCAATGTCATCCTCTGCTCCACCATATGTCCTGTTCCAAATCATGCTCCCATCTGCGTCAGTTTTTATCAGCCAAAAATCATAGCCTCCAGCACCTGCGTGATCTGTGTCGCCTGCTATTGCGTATCCTCCATCAGACGTCGCAACTAACGAATGTGCTATTGAATTACCATCTCCATATACGTTGTTCCACTCTATATTCCCATACTCGTCGGTCTTAACCACCCAAATGTCGTTATCAAACCAGAACCCAGTGAATCCAGCTAATGCGTATCCGCCATCAGAGGTCTCAACCACTGAATGAGCACAGTCTACACCTTTGCTGTATGTTTTGTTCCACAGCATGTTCCCATATGCATCGGTCTTGATCAACCAAAAATCAGCATCAGAATGACAAATCCTGATGTTTGTTACACCAGCTAGGGCATATCCTCCATCAGACGTCTCAACCAGCGCATAAGCAGATTCCATATGTGCTCCTCCGTATGTCTGGTTCCATTCTACATTGCCATTTGCATCAGTCTTGATTAACCAAAAATCATAGCTTCCAGCACCAAAAGAGGTTGTGTAGCCTGCTATTGCGTATCCGCCATCACTTGTCTGAACCATAGCCTCCGCGGAATCGCTAGATGCTCCTCCATACGTTTGGCTCCACATTTCCGAAGAAGCCCTCACAGAACCAACAAAAAGAAAACTAACCAAAACAAAAAGAACCACGCTTGCAAGAAACAGCCTTTTAGACAGCATTAAACCTCCCCTAAATAACCTTTGAAAGCTTCAGTTAAGAGGTTTTTTGTCAAACTTTCTTGACCAACCATTATCCATTTAGTCAAGTTTTCTTGACAACAAGTATGTGTTTATTTTATCGGCGGTTCAGCTTTTCTGTAGAAAAAAGGTAACAGATGTTTAGGATCAGAAAAAGAAGAGGGAAATTTGGTTTATTTGAATCCAAGAGCATTAATTTTAGCGAAGAATTTTCAGATTTTTCTTTTGTCCAAGACCTTTCTGAAGGTTCCATGTTTTGGGCACTTGTAGAGACCTATATGCAGCTGAAGTCGTTTACCTTTTCTGTCCGGGCGCCCCGCCATCTTCCAAGTTTTTTTCGGCTCAAAAAGCTCACCGCACTCAGGGCATTTGGCTACGCGAGCGTCCATTGCCATGTAGTACATTCGATTCCCAACGACTTTCATCCTGATGCTTCCCCGTCTCACCAGATCATGGAGAAGGGCAGTGAAGTCCGCTATGGCGAAGGTTGACATCTTGCTTATCTCTGGCGTGTTGAAGTCCGTGTGGTAGTGGATTCCACCCATTATCTCTTGAGATGTGAAAGCTCCTTCTTTCCGTTCCTTCAGAAAGGAGAGTATCTCATCTTCTACTTTGCTGTGGAGTTTTCCTCCCTTAAACTTCTGTTTTGTTATGGGCATAGAGTCTCCCCGTCATATTTGGCGTTTGACAACTTTTCTTAAATCGATTTTTTGATTGCGAAAGTTATGGTGAACATAACGTCCCTAAGCGCTCTTCCCAATCTTCATACACATTAATAATTAACTAATAAATTAAGTCTTATGGATTAATAATTGAGATTATACATAAGAGTGGACTTGAAACCCACATAACAACCCAATTTTGGTTTGCATATACCCTGCACACAAATTAGTCTAATGTTCTCTAGCTGGAACCACAAAGGATAAAATAGACGAGGCGGCTCTATACGAACCTGCGAGGTCGAGGAAGATGCCTGTAGAAATCTTTGACGTTGACAAGTTCATAGAGATTGCGGAGAGGGCAGAATACTGCAACATTAAGCGGCTTGAACGAGTAGTTAAACTGAAACTTCGAACCCCCAAAAAACTGTTCACCCTAAAAGTTAACCCCACAAAAGCTGAAGAAATAGTCAAAAAACTACGCTGCGAAATCCGCGAAATCTAGTACGACTTGACAAAAAGTGCATCTGTTTTCAATTTCTTTTCCTGATGCACGCGTATGTAATGTTTTTTTATCATAAATTATTGAAGAAATTTTTTGCCCATTTTTTGATTTCTCCCGTTTCAAGACTTGGATGCCTATCCAAGCACTTTCTTAAACTCGGGAGTTTTTTAATGGTGTCTAAAGCAAAGTTAAGTTTCTGGTCTTCAATTAGTTGTCCCAAGAGTTTGAAATCGAAATTATCAGTTATCAAGCATCGATCTGGATTGGGATTCAAAAGGGCTATCAAATCAGAACCATCTTTCTCCGCTTTAGTTTGCATCCATTCCCGCCGTTCCCTATTCATAATAGCACCTTTTGTTTTCAAATCAAAAGATCTATCCCTAAAAGCTTTCAGCTTGTACAAGAAGAGCAGAGATTTTCGAGGAACATAAGCAACCGCATCTTTGTTGAACTCTACTTTTTTCACATAATCCATCTTATCGCATAATATGTATGGTAACTTTGAGTTAGGTGCTTCGTGGAAGCTCCCCGTGTCAGCTTCGTAACTGCATACATCTATTTCGACATATCCATGGAACTTGTTTTTCTTAGTTATGGGTTTCCTATAGGCGATCTCAATTCCTAAACCTGATGAATGAACCTCTTCATAACCATGGGTTCTCTCATACCTCACAATGAAATCCAAGAAGTTCCCGCGCATACTAGGTCCTACAAGGTCAATGTCAACGGAACCGAAATATGAATTGTAGACAAAAACAGCCCAACCGCCAATTAGAACAGGAATAAAACTTCGGTGAGAAAACCATTCAAGAATAGCAGTCAATTCTTTGAACGATTCTTTAGATAAGATTTCAAAGCTTGCCATTGCGAATTATCTCCAAAAACTTCATTGCGCCGTCCCTTCCGATACCACTGCAGAAAAGATCAATAACAACTTGAATTGGTGAGCATACTGAAAATTCATCGATTATTTTTGTTTCGTTAAGAATGTCCTGTTGATCTGGATGGAAAAGACTTAAAGTGATTGGACCTAGGCCATGGGGAAGGTATTTCTTAATTTGTTGGTCAGATACATAAGCGTGAATCTCAGGAAAAGCAATATAATATTCATAAAACCTTTTCAATCCACTAAACACTGTTAAACCATACTTCACTTTCCGTTCTTTACAAACCCTTTTCAGCAACTCTTCTCCTTCTACAATTGACGAAACTTCCAATTGAAAAGAATCTTTTACAAGTTTGCTGATTGGACGCTCAATAGCAATAACCTCCAAAAGTTGAAGTGGGTCTTTCAGTTCACATCGTCGCCAACCTTTTGACACTATCCCACGATCATACAAGAAATTGACGACATCGTTTGTCCATCCATAAGCAACTCTAGTTTCACGAGAGATCTCTAATATGTTTGTCTTTTTATGCCCAAACAAGTATTTGATCACCTTATAGGCTTTAGGCGAAGTCAACTTCATTATCTCTCACTTCCAAAAGATTTTCCACTATAAACAAAAAGAAGATGGATAATATAATACTATCGGTAAATGCCGATAGTATCGGTAAATAACGATAGTAAATTTTCAATTACAACCTGAAAAAATACATGACTTTTAACTCAGAAGACCCTTTAAGTCACCTCATAAAAAAGCTTTAAAATATGCCTAAAACCAAAAAAAGAAAACATCACACTCATGAGTTCTTTAATTCGTTACTTGGTGTGAAACTTGGTTCTGTAGGGATATATCGATTTTTGAGTTATATTTGGGTTCGCAGTAAAGGGTATATCTTCTCTAGAGACTCAAAGAAGTTAGTGGTTCCAATGTCAGCACAAAGGCTTTCAAACAAAGAGTTTCAAGTATTTCTACATGCGTTATTTGAGAATGACAGCCTAAAAGTGAAATATCAAAATCCCGATGCTTGGAGAGGATATTACCTCATCAAATGAATACTCCACGCTGATTATAACGGAACGCGATTTCCTAAAATTCTCTGCAGTTGATGTTTTGATCTCAAGAATCGTGTTTGCGGTTCATTAGTGTGGGTTATTGTTCTTTTTGTGCCATGAAACGTTCTAGTCTATCGAATGTTTTTTCAAGGGTTTCTATGGGCGGCAAGAATACTCCTCTGAAATGTCCGGAACCGTATGCTGCTCCGAATCCTGAGCCGTGAACAAAGACGATACCCGTATTCTCCAGTAAATCACGAACAAAAGCCATATCGTTTACCCACCTTGAACCAATTCCGTCAACTTTAGGGAAGAAATAGAAAGCGCCCTTAGGTTCTGCACAGCTGATTCCATCGATCTCGTTGAGGCGCTTATGCGAGTAATCTCTCCTTTCCCGCAGCTTTTCCACCATATGAGATATGAAGTTTTGTGGTCCTCTCAAGGCTTCCACAGCTGCTTTCTGAACAGGAGTATTAGCGGAAAGCCGTATTCTCGCCTCTTTTGTGACATGCTCCCGCAGTTCCTCCAACATTTCTTCATCCTGTCCCGTAAAGTAAACGTAACCTAGCCTCCAACCTGTCATCAAATAGACTTTCGAGAAGCCGTTAAGCCCGATAACAGGCACATCCTTGGCTACATTAGCTGTGCTCACAAGCTCGTCATATGCAATCTGGTCATAAATCTCATCTGATATCACAGGGATGCTATATTCTCCCGCCAGATCAGCCATTGCCTTAACAATCTTCTTGTCGTAAAGTGCTCCGCATGGGTTGTTAGGGTTTATAATCACTATCGCCCTTGTTGAATCATTTACTTTAGATCGAACATCATCCAGATCAGGTTGCCACCCATTCTCTTCAGAAGTCCTGTACTGAACAGCTTTACCCCCAAAGAACTCTGTGTATGAAATGTAAGGAGGATAAGCGGGTCCCGGCACCAATATCTCCGACCCATTATCAACTAAGGCACCCAGAACCATCTGAATCCCCTCAGAAACCCCGACAGAAATCACGACATTCTCAGGCAAAACGTCGATGCCGCCAATCTTCTTCTCCTTTTCGCAGATGGCGTCTCTTAGTTCCAGAATGCCCTCTGAAGGAGAATATCTGTTGAAGCCCTCCTTCACTGCCTGAATTAATGCCGCTTTGATGTGTTCAGGCGTTTCGAAGTCAAACAGCAAGGGGTCTCCAATGTTAAGGTATATTACATCTTTTCCTTTCTTTTCCAATTCTCTGGCGTGCCCTACAACATCGCGAATTGCGTACTCAAGATTCTGTACTCTTTCTGCGATATTCAACGCTTATGACCACAACAGGATGGATATTCTACCATAAAATTCTTTCACTTAGTACCATTGGGCAGTGCAAGCAACAGAGTGTCCACAAATTCTATTCCCAACTCATTTTCCTTTAAACTGTGAAAGCGTCCCCTGCCTTTGGCACTACAGCCTTAAGTCCAACTTCCGTCTTTATCCACTCAGCAAATATTTCACAGTTTTCTTCTTCTCCATGCACCACATAAACAGTCGGGTTTCCCTTCAGATCCTTGACTGCATCTTTAAGCTCGTTGGCTCCGCTGTGAGATGAGAAATCGAAACGCTTAACCTGAGCTTTCACTTTTTGCACTTTCCCATCGATGACACATTTTCCCTCATCAAGCAACTCCCGTCCTGGAGTTCCAGAAATCTGGTAACCTACAAGGAAAACACCGTTCTTGCTCTTTTTTCCAACCTTCTGGATGTAAAAAGCAGCAGGTCCTCCCTTCAGCATCCCTGCCGGAGATATTATCGCCCCAGACTTCGTGGCTATTTTTCTGCGGTCCTTATATCCCTCTACCCAAGCTGTGTTGTGAAGAGCTTTCATGAACAACTCAGGATCGCGCATATAGGATGAGTGCTTCATCATTATACGGTTAACCTCACGAGCCATACCATCCATGGCAACGGGATACTTGAAATGGTTGGCGGCTAGGACGCAGGCGATTTCTTGTGAGCGTCCTACGCTGAATGCTGGGATCAGGGCGGTTCCTCCGTTTTCCACGATTCCGTTGACGTTTTCCATGAATTCTTTTTCTATCTCTTTTCTGTCGGGATGAACCTCGTTGGCGTAGGTGCTCTCTATGATTATGGCGTCAAGTTCTCCGTAGTCTCGGTCTGCGCCAGAGAGAAGCTGGGTGTCCTCAGAGTTATAGTCGCCGGTGTAAACCATTTTTTTCTCATCTGCCTCTACCAAAACTTGAGCGCCTCCGGGTAGATGCCCAGAATTCAGGAGCTGAAATTTCATGTCTCCGATGGTTTTTTCTTTTCTGAAGTCAAGGTGGACGCTGCTTTTCATCATGGTTTGCAGTTCTAGGTACTCGAAGGATAGGTAGTAACCTGACAGGCGTATAAAGTCGGAGATCAGTGGCTTGGCTAGATCAAATGTTAGTTGTGTTCCGTACACGGGTTTCTTCTCTTGAATGTGAAAGAGAGGGATACCCCCTGAATGATCTAAGTGGCTGTGAGTTAGAACTATGGCATCTACCTCTTTGGGTGGAATGTGCATGGGAAAACCGGGTTCATCATCTAGCATAACGCCATAGTCAAGGAGCAGCTGATTCTTTTCAGATTTAACTGCAATCGCTGCCCTCCCAACTTCTCTTGCACTTCCGAGAAATCTGATTTTCATCGGATTATTTTCATCCTCCGTTATGTAATATTAAATGAAATCTTAACTGGTTTAGTGACAAGCTAGCATTTAAACAGTAACCTTTTTCATGGAAGTTTATTGCTATCGTCACTTTCGGAAGGAACGTTAAAACATGTTTTAGGGCGACATCACTGCTTCTTGTATTACAGCTGCAAGATGTTCTATAGTGTTTTTAGCCCATGGGTCTCTTTCTTGCAATGTTGTGAATGGAACTTTCTTCTTTTTGCAAGCCCGTCTACAGGCTGCCGCGATCTTTCCCATCCAAACTTTTGGGTCTCGAAGAAGGATAACCCTGTCATAATTTGTGTTCTCGATGTAGTTTGCCGCCTGTTTCGCTACGTACATTACTGTTTCAGCGTCAAAGGGAGACGCAATTTCATTCTGTGAGAGAGGATAAACATCATCGAGTTCAGTGGGTATTACGCCAAAGGGAGCCGCATAAGTGCAAACGTGAACCAAATCAATTGTGTCACCTAAAATCTGCTGCATCTCCTTCATGACCGTTTCATGCTCTTTTGAGTTATGGAAGGGTTTCGTTCGAGTTTGCGGTAGCAGAAGAAGAATCTTGGCTTTTGGTGGCGGAGAATATCTGTCAAGAAGCCGTTTTCTGTAGCGGATGACCTCGGGACGGGCTAGCCCCAATGAACTGAAGAAGAAGATGCCGCTCCGTTTCGTCACGGGACTCTGTTTCTCCAAATATTCGCTGTATTTTCCCAACTTTTTTACTGCTTGAAGAAGCGATGGGTGCCCGTGAGCCCTCATTTCCAAGTGTTCCCAGAGGCGTCCCTCAGTTATAGCCTGTTTTATTCGCCTCAACTCGCAGAAACTAACATGAAGGTTATGCTCTGCAAGCATCTTTTGCCTATCTTCTTTTGGTAGGGATCTCACATTTTCTGGGTCTGTTTTGTTGCATACTGGGCATGAGCATGGGAAATATTCCAGTTCGCTGAGCTTGGTGGTGCCCGACTCTGTTAGGTAACGGTCTTCCCGAGCGAATAGGGCGTATGCGGCGGAATCGAATAAGTCGCATCCTAGGGCTACTGCCAAAGCAAAAATGAATGGGTGACCGGCGCCGAAGAGGTGAAAGGGACGGCTTGCAGGCAGATTCATTTTGGCTGTGACTATCATGTCAACGAGGGTGTCAAACTTGTACTGCTCCATTACTGGGGTTGGGCTGCCTAAAGCGTGAATCTGAAAGGGTAGTTTCGCCATTTCCTTTGCTGATTTGGCAACGAGGTCAAGATATTGTCCGCCCTGAACTGGACCAACCCATGCTATGTCGTCGCGTGTTTTCATTTTCTCTAACTTTTTTGCCCGTTTGATGGTTTCGTTTACAGTGTGTCTTGCATATTTTTTGGAGACTCCCCATCCTGTGGGAATGTCCAGTATGGTGGCGATGTCTGTGTCTATAGTCTCTTGGAAGTGCACGATTTCTTCGGGGCTGGTTTCTACGCCTTTGTAGATGAGAAGTTGGTAAGCGCCGGAGTCAGTCATGATTGATCCGTTGAAGTTCAAGAAGTCATGTAATCCTTTTTCGGCAGCGGCTTCTTTGAAGTTCTTTTGTATTATGTAGGCGTTGGTTATGAGGGCTCTGCAACCAAACTTTTCTTCTAACGTTTTGGGAAGAACCGTTTGAATGTTAGGATTTATTACTGG
>Ga0315538_1000631_pt1 | contig 21769 bp, 19 predicted proteins | sample SalMarSW160230MG_2_FD_203834 | JGI IMG/M metagenome (GOLD analysis project Ga0315538, IMG submission 203834) | Salt marsh sediment microbial communities from the Plum Island Ecosystem LTER, Massachusetts, United States - Salt Marsh Sediment SW1601-230 ...
GAAACACGGAAAAATACCTTTTCACGGTATTTATATCCATGTCCCCACACCGCTGCCCGTGCACTGTGTCTTCGATGAAACCATGAGAAAGAGCGGGCCGCTTTATCCGCCTGAATATTTCTTCTGTTGGTTCTCAACGATCGAACAGTACAAGTGGAGTCAAGACAACAGCGTGGAAATCGAAAAAGGCTGGATTGTAAAGGCCGATACCCTGAAAGAACTGGCTTCGAAGATAGGCAAGGATCCGGACACGCTCGAAAAGACCATGAGCACCTGGAATAAATCATGTGCGGAAGGAAATGATTCGGAATTCGGCCGGGATGCAAAAAAGATGGCGCCGATTCAGACACCGCCCTATTACGCCGCGGAGTTCGTCCCGGCATTCACCAACACCCAGGGAGGCCCTCGCCGCAACAGCAACTCCCAGGTGCTGGATACCAACCGCAAGCCGATTCCACGGCTGTATTCGGCTGGCGAACTTGGATCTATATACAGTTACCACTACCAGGGCGGCGGCAACGTCCTGGAGTGCATTGTCTTTGGCCGCATCGCGGGCGAGCGGGCCGCCGCGGAAAAGCCCTGGGGATAATCAGTGCCCATCCAGAAATAGGCAATTTCTGGATGGAGCTTTCAGCGTTCAGCTCTCAGCAGTCAGTCAAGTCTTTGTTTTTAATGCCTTTAGCTGATAGCTGAATGCTGATAGCTAATAGCGTGAATCCAGAAACATCAGTTTCTGGATGAACACTAATTAGAAAGGATTCAGGCCAATATGATTTTGATAAGAAAATACATCGTTTTGGTTGTTATCCTTCTTGTGCCGTTTCTGGCTTGCTCTCAATCTATTGACACTCAGAAAACCGTCGAAAAGTGGGTATGCACATGGGCTACATCCCAGCAACTGGATGAGGTGGTGTTCCCCCAAATAAAGCTACCTCCTAACTTTAAACTCCCGCCACAGGATACTACACCACCGAAACCCGGCGAACTAGGAAGCAACCCTTCCATATTTTATGTACCTTCTGACCTAAAAGATCGTACCGTAAGAATGGTTGTCCGAACCAGCATAGGCGGCAGTAAGATTCGTGTAAATTTATCCGGTTCATTGAGTCGTCCTCCGGTTAAGGTCGGATTGGCCCACATCGCGGTTTATAAATCCGATGGATCAATCATTCCGGGAACAGACCATGAAATCACCTTTAACGGCAAACCCTCATGCGTGCTTTTACCCGGTGTTCTCCTTCTGAGTGACCCGGTGGATATGGAAGTTTCTCCATTCACTGAACTGGCCGTATCCCTTTATTTTCCGGATGAAACAGGCACGCCTACTGAGCACAGGCTGGGGCTTCACACTGCTTATATCTCCAGAGGAAATACAGCAGGAAATGAAACTATGCCGGATCCTGAAAAAACCTATGCATATTTATGGCTTGCCGGTATCGATGTACTTACAGAGTCAGATGACTTTTCAATTGTTGCCCTGGGTGATTCCATCACAGACGGATTTTCCACAACCCTCGATGCAAACAAACCATGGCCGGCATTGCTTGCGAAACGTTTGAATGCCACCCCCGGGGGAAGACAGATATCTGTCATAAACCAGGGTATTTCCGGAAACCAAGTGCTGCGGGACGGTGCAGGAATCAGCGCCCTTGCCCGTTTCGACCGCGACGTGCTGAGCGTCGCCGGTGTTGAATGGGTCATCCTGCTGGAAGGCATTAATGACATTAATTTTCGCGGATGGAATGACGGCCCTGATGGACTTACAAGCGATGACCTGATTGCAGGCTATAAACAGATAATAGAATGTTCCCACACCCACGGAATAAAGGTAATTGGAGCAACCCTTACTCCTGAGGAGGGTGTTCCTACAATGTCGGAACGGGGCGAAAAGATCAGGCAGACAGTTAATGAATGGATTCGTATAGGCGGTTATTTTGATGCAGTTGTGGATTTTGATGAATTAATTCGGGATCCGTCAAGGCCAATACGCATGAGACCTGAATTTGACCCTGGCGATCACATCCATCCAAATGATGCAGGCAATCAGGCTATGGCGGATGCATTTGATCTGAATATTTTTCGGAATTAAGCCGGTAAGAAGTCACAGAGCAAAATTGAAATTCGGATAAAGGATTTATGTTCGCCAATTACTCGACTTAACCGGCTAACACATTTGCAGAAAGGAAAGCTGATATGTCCCGGCACGATGTTCGCGGCAATCGTTGTCTTATCCTGTTGGTGATTTCTTTTTTGGTAACGACCATATTTGGAGGCATGGCTTTAGCAGCAACAGTGAAAGTTGAAGACGGCCTGCTTGAGGGCACCATCGAAGATGGCCTTGCTGTCTATCGTGGAATTCCCTATGCTGCACCGCCAATCGGCAATCTGCGGTGGCACCCGCCGCAGCCGATATCAAAATGGCAGGGAGTACGAAAGGCGGATAAGTTTGGCGCTCCACCTATTCAGACAAATCCCGCGCTGGCGAACGTACCCTATACACCAAGTGAAGATTGTCTTTACCTGAATGTCTGGACACCGGCCAAGCAAGCCACGGAACAATTGCCGGTTATGTTTTGGATTCATGGCGGCGGATTTACGGGGGGCGCGACCGCCGAACGTCTGTACCATGGAGAACAATTGGCTAAAAAAGGCGTTGTTGTGGTGACTGTGGGCTACCGTCTTGGTGTGTTTGGCTTTCTGGCACATACCGGCCTGAGCGCTGAAAACGACAAGCATGTATCGGGTAATTATGGTTTGCTGGACATGATTGCAGGTCTCAAATGGGTTCAGAAGAACATCTCCGCATTCGGTGGCGATCCTGCGAGAGTGACCATCTTTGGTGAGTCAGCCGGTGGTGCAGCCGTGAGCATATTGTGCGCCTCGCCACTGGCAAAGGGTCTTTTCCAAGGAGCCATTTCCCAAAGCGGAGGTTTTTTTGCGCCGGTGCGCAGCGGTGTGTTCGGGGGGCCGGGTGAAGGTGTAAATCCGCTTGCCTATGCCGAAAAGATGGGCGAAGCATGGGCTGCAGCGGCAGGCGCTTCAACGGTCACGGAATTGCGGCAGATTGCGGCTGACAAATTGCAGACCTTAAGCTTGCATCAACCCGGGGTGACCGGACCTATTTGTGACAGGTGGGTTATTATGGACGACCAGTATAAGCTCTACCAGACCGGACGCTACAACCATACGCCGATCCTTATAGGCTATAACTCCGATGAGGGTGCCAATTTCGGGGGGCCGAGTATGCCCGAAACTTATCGCGAAAGTGTGCAGAAGCGTTATGGCCCTTTTGTTGAAAAAATTCTTGAGATCTATCCTGCCGGAAGTGCCACTGCTGCCAAAATGGCACGTTATCTTATGCGAGATGTGTCCTTCGGCTGGCCAGACTGGACATGGGCACGACTTCAGGCTAAGACCAGCAAATCGAAGGTCTTTGTTTACTATTTTGATCACCACCCGGTTTATCCTGCAGATTCACCAAAGGCAGGCTTTGGCGCAGCACACAGTGATGAGATGCCCCTTGTCTTTCATCAGTTTGGTCTGCCGGGACGTCCTAAGGCAATTGATGTAGATCTTGCCATGTCAGAAATGATCATGGCCTACTGGACCAACTTTGCCAAACACGGAGATCCCAATGTAGAGGGCCTGCCAGATTGGCCCGTGTTCAGCGAGACAAAACAGCAGGTGATGCATTTTACAAATACCGCCCAGGCAGGACCATTGATGAATGAGGAAGGCTTAAAGGTTCTCGAAAGCTATTTCGAATGGCTGCGCGCTGACAGAAATCAGGCTCCGGACACAACCGGACCTTACAAAGTTGTGATGGAAATGGATCCGTCGCTTCCTGATCACACCATCTTTCGGCCGGAAGATCTTTCGAAAGTAAAAGGAAAATTGCCTGTCGTTGCGGTTGCTCATGGTGCCTGCTATGATATTGGCAATTTTTCATCCAGATATACATACGAGATCGCTTCATATGGATTTCTGGTCGTGGCTAACGGAAAAATCAGCACTGAACTTGAGGAGGCGACGCAAAATTTGGTAGCTGCTCGGCGCCAGGCCGAAGACCAGTCCATGGAAGCTCCGTCCGTCGACCTTGCAACCAAAGTACCGCAGAAGCAGCTTACCAGATGTAAAACGGATAAACTCTTTAATGCCATTGACTGGGCCATCGAGCAGAACGGGAAACCGGGAAGTATCTATCATGACAGGCTTGATACCGGTGCCATTGCCGTAATGGGTGCCTCCTGCGGCGCGCTTCAGGCCCTTGATGCCTCGCTTGATAGCCGCATTAAAACAGTAGTATTTATAAACAGCGGAATCATGAGAACGGGTATTCCGGAAGGAGAAGAGGTAAAAAAGGTAATGGATTTTTTAAATTTACCAGGTCCTGATATCCTTAAAAAACTTCGTACGCCGGTTATCTACCTCATGGGCGGTCCGTCCGACATTGCCTTCGAGAATGCGGAAACAGATTTTACAGAAATCGAGAAGGTGTTTGTATTCAAAGCCAATTTGGACGTCGGGCACGGAGGCACATTCCTTGAACCACACGGTGGCAAGTTCGCCGAAGCGGCAACACAATGGCTTCTGTGGCAGCTCAAGGGTAACAAAAAGGCTGGCGAAATGTTCCTTGGCGACAAATGCGGACTTTGCATTGACCCGGAATGGGAAGTCGAGAGAAAAAACATGGGGCAAATCGGCAATTAAAGCATAAAGGTAAACAATAACGGAAATTTTTAATTTCTTTAAAGAACACTCAAAGCATGTCCTGAACTGACGAGAGTCAGCGGTTAAGTCACTGCTTGTCTTCTATTTCAAATTAGTACAATACAGGAGAAATATTTATAATCGCTTAAACAGGAGGAAATGAATATGTTTCGATGGATCTGCATTCTGATATGTGCATTAAACCTGATAGTGCCAAACATATATGCCCAGAAGTCGCCCACTGGTTCGGGGCCTTGCCCGGTAATTATTGAAGGGGATCCCGGTGTGCCGGGACATACAATCTATCGTCCCGAGAACCTTAGTCCATTCAACCAGGAGAACCCCCTGCCGATTTTTGCATGGGGGAACGGCGCTTGTATGAATTCAAATACATTTTATGCCCCTTTCCTCGCGGAAATCGCATCCCATGGTTTCTTGGTTGTTGCCATCGGCCCATACAGCGAGGAAGGTTCATCTTCGGGTGGTGGCCAGGGTGGCGGCATGATGGGCAGCATGGGCGGGACAAAGTCTGCTCAATTGCTGGAAGCCCTCGACTGGGCGACGGCCGAGAACAAGCGCGAGGACAGCAAGTACTACCGGAAACTGGATCCGTCAAAGTTTGCCGTAGCGGGTCACAGCTGCGGAGGAATGCAGGCATTGGAAGTATCGGCTGATCCACGTATTTCGACAACTCTCGCCATGGACAGCGGCCTTTTTGCAGGAGGTCTGCCGAAAATAGGTCCGCCGAAAACAGGAGCGCCAAAAGAAGGAGCGCCGAAACTAGGAGGGATGAGGATGGCGTTGCCCACAATCGGGAAGGATCACCTCCAAAAATTACACTCGCCTGTTGTGTATATCGATGGCGGAAAGAGTGATATGGCTTATCCAAATGGGGAAGACGACTTCGCAAGGATTGATAAAGTCCCCATTGCCATAGCTCATTTAGATGGTGTGGGCCACGGAGGGACCTATATGCAGCCAAATGGCGGCGAGTTCGGAAAAGTTGCCGTGGCATGGCTGAAATGGCAACTAAAAGGTGATGAAACAGCTGAGAAGATGTTCGCCGGTTCAGACTGCGGCCTTTGTAAAGACACCAAATGGAAGTTTGAAAAAAAGAAGATGCCATAAAGAGAATCGAAAACAGGAGTAGCAACTATGAATGGAAACATCAAAAAAGCAGCAATATTTCTTTTTACAATCAGCCTGTTATGTCTTTTTTATTCATCCACATGCTGTAACGCACAAACAAAAAGTAAAATCATAACCGAGGCGGATTGCACTATTGAAAACCTTGGCAGTTCAATACCGATTTCTGCAATTGGTGAACCTATAGCAGGTGTAAGTCTTGAAGCGCCGGTATGGAAAAAGACTGAGGGATCGACTCCAGCCTATTGCAGCGTGAACGGGTACATGGCTCCGGTCTCCGGAGAAGCCAATGCAAAGCCAATCAATTTCCGTGTCGTTCTTCCAGCCTCCTGGAGCCGCCGGGCCGCCCAGATGGGAGGGGCAGGCATGAACGGATCCATCCCGAATCTGCTGATGGGTACGGATATGTCTTCCAGAACATCTCTCGTAAGCCTTGGATTTGCTGCATATGGCAGCGATTCCGGACATCAGAGCGCTATGATGGGATTCTCGCAGGGAGCGCCTAAAGAAAAACCGGCAAATTCTGATGACTGGACATTGAATGAAGAAGCAATGAAAAACCTCGGGTATATGCAGCTGAAGAAGACGCATGATGCCGCCATGGTTCTGATCGAGAGGATCTATGGGGAGAGGCCCAGATTTAATTATTTCTTCGGTGGTTCCCAGGGAGGCAGGGAGGCCCTCACCGTGGCTCAGAGGTATCCTGAGGACTATGACGGCGTTGCGGCCAACGTTCCGATAGTAAATTTCTCGTCGCTGATGCTCGCGCCCGAGCTGATTCGAATCCAGGAAAAGCCCCTGGACAACTGGGTGACCCCGGCCAAGGTGAATGCGATCCGCGGCGAATTCATGTGTCAATGCGATAAGCTGGACGGACTCATTGACGGGATCATCAATAATTACATGGCATGCAGGGCCATCTTTGATGTTACGCAGGGTGATCCCGGCAGAGACCCATGGAAAGAAAAGAGATGCCCTGACAATAGGGACCCAAATCCTGACGACACAAGCGCGAATGCCTGCCTTACGGACGGACAGATAGATACGCTTCGCCTTGTATACAGCAGGTATCTTTTCGCGACCCCATTAGCGCACGGCGTAAAGTCATTCGGCATGTGGCTGCCGAACACCGACCCTTCAGGAAGCGGATTGATAATGCCGGCTCGATTTCGCGGCCAGGAGGGGGCAGATGAAAACGCCCCCATGCACAGTCACCTGGGAGTGCTCGGAGTCACCGGTTTTTTAATGCAGGATTTAAAGGCCAACCCCCTTGACTATTTTGAAGGCGGTGTCTTTGATGCAAGGAGGAGGGAAATATCATCCTCGCTGGATTCCACTGACCCGGATCTGGATGCCTTTTATAAGCGCGGAGGGAAGATGATCGTTGTCATGGGAACCAATGACACGCTGGCGTCTCCCGGCGCCCAACTGGACTACTACCAGTCGGTAATTGATAAAATGGGCAGGAGAAAGGTCGATGCATTTGCCCGTTTCTTTGTGCTCCCCCAGGCAAACCATGGCTTAATGGGGACGAATTATTCCGTGGATGGAGATGGGAAGTCCATTCCAACCGGACCGATACCAACCGGTTTTAACCGGTTCACCCTGCTGGTTGACTGGGTTGAAAAAGGTATAGCCCCATTGATGTCGGTTACGGTCACGGGTGGAGACCGGAGTCTTCCCATGTGTTCCTATCCGGCATATCCGAAGTACAAGGGCGGTCCTGTTGAAAAGGCTGAGTCGTATGATTGCATAATGCCATGATTTGGTTGGATGTAATCCGCCGTCGTTTTTAAATGGATACTATCAGCACTCAGCCTTCAGCTATCAGCTTATGCTCGGAAGCGCGGCTGTGATCACAAGCCCGTGACTTATACCCGCCATACCCCTATCTTTTTATTAGTCATATTTTTTAGGCGGCTTAATACCTAAACCAGCCAGAGCTCCAACACCGGCCACTACTGCGACAATGATTATCGAAATGTCGTATCTTCCAGTAATATGCAGGGCTGTTGATCCTGCTGCAACTCCTATGGCTCCTCCAAAGATGCCTAATCCCATTGTAAAACCGCCAACACTGCCGGTTATATGTTCGGGATAGTTATTTGCAATGAAGGACATGTTGATTGCATTCGGCATACCCATAAAAAATCCGGCAAGAAAAAGGCATACAGCTAACAGCGGCATGCTGGATGTTACTGCAGGAGAAATGACTGTGAGACAAAAAACAGCAGTGAGGGAAAAACTGAGGGTAACTGCCCTGCCATACTTGCCATGAAAAATATTCTCGGCCATTACAGGAGAAATCAGCGACCCCAATATAAAAGCAAATACAAGTATGCCCATCATTCGCCCGGAAATTATTGATCCTAACCCCAGGCCGGCAGGGGGACTAACCGCTATCCGGCCCGGAGTCAAGTCCTGGTAACCCTGCATCACCCATGCCAATGCAAATGCAGAGATTAATGTCGCCCAGAAGGAAGACAGCTTGAATACTTTTTTAAATTTCTTCAGTACATCATCTTTTGCTGCCTGATCAGCCAATGAGCCGGGAGCTTCCGGGCCATAAAGAAAAATAATGCTCAGGACAACAGCAATAACCATTAACCCGCCAAGAACCGTAAGGGATGTATTCCATCCTCTTAGGTCCGCAATAAAAGGGCCAAGGTTCAAACCGATAATAATGCCTGTTGAAAGTGCCGCACCTGTAAAGCCCTGCACCATTGATCTTTGATTTGGGGGAAACCATTCAGCTGCTAATTTGGGACCTGACGCGGTAATTGGCCCACAACCCAACCCCTGAAATCCTCGAAGAATGATTATTCCTGCGATTGATTCACCAAACACAGCAATCAACAATGCCGCTACAGTTTCCATTGTACAAAACAGGACATATGTTCTTGCAAGTCCCCAGCGGTCAAGGATCATACCGCTGATAAGTCCGCCAATTGCGACCATTAGCGTAAAAGGCAGCATCGACGCCGCAGTTGCAGTTCCCAGATTTGCATGCAGAGATTCGGCTATTGAACCAACTAATGGCGTTGGCCCGATCAGGGCCATCCCCTGCAGCAAATGAGCTACGATAAGCGTAATAAGCACATACCACCGATAGCTGATATAAGTTGTCGTCATCCGTGTTTATCTTCCTCTCTTCATAACTTCCAAAAGATACTCCTGAAGCCTCTTCCTGGATTTATCAGCCTTTTCCTTTGGCCAATCCTGAAATCCGCGACCGGATTTGAAACCAAGGGCTCCCTCTTTGACCATATTTTTAAGGAGTGGAGATGGTTCGGGTGAACTCTCCAAATGTTTAAGAATGTATTCATGAATTGCCAGGATCAGATCTGTGCCGACCATGTCAGTATTTTCAATAGGGCCAAGGACAGGCAGCCTTAACCCAAATCCGAACCGAATGCATTCATCCACTGTACTGGCATCAGCTATTCCATTTTCAACAATAGAGATGGCCTCCCTCCACAGGGCGTGCTGCAAACGGTTTCCTACAAAACCCGGAACATCCCTGTTTACACGGACAGCGTGCTTTCCCACAGCCTGGAGCAGGGAAAATGTATGATCCATTGTTTCATTGGATGTATCTTCTCCACGGACTACCTCTACCAGTGGGATCAGGTACGGTGGATTCCAGAAATGGGTCCCCACGATTCTGTCACGGAATTCTGCTCTTGACGCAATTTCAGTAATACGCATAACCTATCCAGTTCATGAAATACTTTCTGTTTCAGGTTAAGATTTTCAGACACGGCTTCTACTACAAAATGGGCACCGGTAGTTGCTTCAGACATGTCTGTAGTGCTCCTTATCCGTGAAATGACAGGATCAATATCCTTGTAGGCCCCGATATCGTTATCAGCCATAAGGGCCAGGTTGGACCTTATATTTTTTATAGCCTGAACAAGCAACCCATCATTCAGGTCCACCAATATAACGTTATACCCTTTTGCGGCAAATACCTGGGCAATACCATGTCCCATCAAGCCGGCGCCTATGATGGTTATATTCCTGATCTCAGGCATTCAACTGTACCTCCTAACCGGCAGCATAACCGCCGTCTACACAGATGACAGCACCTGTTACAAAATCCGATGCCTTTGAACAAAGGTAGATAATGATCCCGATAAAATCTTCAGGTTCGCCAAGTCTGCCTATGGGGATTCTCCTTAAAAAATTCTTGTAGAATGCCTGGTCATCAAACATCCACTGTGTGAGGGCTGTTCTGAAGACTGTTGGCGATATGGCATTGACATTTATACCGTGTTGTCCCCATTCGCAGCCGAGAGTCTTTGCGAGAAGATGGACGGCGCCCTTTGAGGGGCTGTAGGCAGAATAGTTGGCCATACCGAGGTCCCCGCGTGCCGATCCCAGCAGAATGACCTTGCCTCCCTTCCCCTGTGCAATCATTACCTTTCCTGCTTCCTTGCAGAAAAGGTAAGTGCCTTTGACATTGGCATCCATGATCATTTCCCATTCCTCAAGCGGCTGCTCAACAATGGGTCCTGGTTTATTTACTCCGGCCGCAGTGATAAGGATATCTATCCTCCCGAATGTATCGACTGTTTCCTTTACCACCCTTTTTACATCTTCATGGTCTACAGGAGAACCTGCTGAGAAAGAAGCTGTGCCTCCCTCCTTTTTAATCCTTTCCACAAGCGGTTTGAGTTTATCCTCACTTCGGCCTGTTGCCATGACCTTTGCCCCTGCCATGGCTAAAGCCATGCTGATTGTACTCCCAAAACCGCCAGTCGCTCCTGTGACAATAGCAACCTTTCCCGTAATATCAAAAAGGTCCTTTAATAATTCATCACCCTTTTTCATTGTCATCATTCAACTCCTTTCCTCATATTTGTTTACAGGCTCAGGAATAAGATCATAGTTAGAAAATGATAAAAAAGTTCTTGGATTTTAGTCTTTCCCTGCGCCTTAAGCCTTGCGCCCTGTACCCTTTTTTTAATAATTCACCTCATGAATTCCTTTGAGACCTAAAATCTTCCTTGCTTCATCCGGTGTTGCCGGTTCATATCCAAGTTCACGTATTATCCGGATTGCCTTTTCAACCTGTTCGGCGCTGCTCTTTGCCAGTACGCCCTTTTCCAGATAAAGGTTGTCTTCCAGACCTACTCTCCAGAAGCCACCTTCAAGTATGTTGACAACACCCATGGGGAACTGGAATCTTCCGGCAGCGCAAACCGACCATTTAAAGTCGTCGTGAAACAATCTTTTTGATTCCCTAATAAGATATAACAGGTTATCGATCGTGGCTGGAATTCCTCCCAGGATACCCATCACAAACTGAAGGTATACGGGAGTCTTAAGGTAACCTTCTCTTACAAGCTGGGCGACGTTATTGACCTGTCCTACATCATAGATCTCGATTTCCGGTCTGGTACCAGTCTCATTCATCGTACTTGAGTAGATATGGAGAGATGCAAAATGATTGGAAAAGATGAAGCTCTCGGTACCTTTAAGATAACCTTTCTCCCAGTCATATTTGAATTCCTTATATTTTTCCAGTACAGGGTACAGGGCAAAATTGAGAGAACCCGCGTTAAAGGTAGCCATTTCAGGTTTTAGCGCACTCACAACAGCCAGCCTTTCCTTTGGTGTCATTGTATAACTCCCGCCTGTAGTGGGTGTTATGATAACATTGGACCTGGCCTTGATCCCGCTCAATATCTCCCTGAATATCTCAACGCTTGAAGACGGGACACCGTTTTCAGGATCTCTTGCATGGACATGCACAACAGCGGCGCCTGCATTATATGACCTGACAGCTTCTTCGATCAGGTCTTCTATCCTGAATGGAAGGTATTGGGACATGGATGGTGTATGGATAGCCCCTGTAAGAGCGGCTGTGATAATTACTTTTCCCATTTATAAAGATCCTCCTTATCCCAGATCTACTAGATCCGCTGATCCAAATTGATTGCTTCAGTCAGGGTAATTGATCACTACCAGCATACTTGCCGGTTTATTGGTATTGTTAATAAGCTCTCTACCCTCGTTGGGGCCTATGAAAATAGAATCCCATTTGCGAAGTACATATTCTTCTGTTTTGGACTTTATTGTGATCTCTCCTTCCAGGACAAAGTAGATTTTTTCGAGAGGATTATCCTCGTAGGCCCACTCGGCTCCGCCTCCTGGTAGAAAATGGGAAAGTCCCATCCAGAATTTTTTTGCCCCTGACTCCTCATTTCCATGTAACCTCATAGCGGTCATTTCGAAGTGGCCTGGGGCCGCATAGGTTAGTACATCCTTCAGTTCGATTTTTTTCATAATTTCTACCTCCAAATTTATCCAGACCCCTGAGAGTAACTGGCATCAATTTTATATTCAGCACAGATATCCGGACGCAGGGAACAAGGGCCATGAGGACCTATGGCTGTAGCACGGGGGTGATCAAATGCCTGCTGATCAACTCCCACATACTTGACACCCTTTTCCGGATATGACTGTCTTCCAGACCCAGCCCCTCGCATAGCGGCGAACAAAATCGGCATGCCTGTCACTTACTATCGTTCGCAGGCGGGGCCGTACCCCGTGCCGCAGTAGGTGTAAGTCCTTTCCGGTACGTCGTTCAGCTCTGATTCTTCAATCTCCGCCACGCAGCGGACCATCGAGCCGTCACCCATATACCAGCGAATCGGAAAGCAGTAGAACCGGAACCGCTTGCCTGACACCTTGTCCAGGTCTCCGCCCAGGTTCTCGACCCCTACAATGCCGTGACCCAGCATCTGTTTGTGGCAGGGCTCCCAGGTCCCCTCACAACCTATCGCTTCAAGGTCACCAAATTTGGCATCATAAGCTGCCTGGCCATGCAGCTTGATGTAGGCTGCTTTCTCAAATTCGGCATAGGCCTCTTCACCAAACTGTATGGCATATTCTTCCGTGATAGGCTTTCCCGAATTTCCGGGCAGATTCATCTGAGGCGGGCCGTTCTTGCCCATAGCCGTATGAAGCGGATGATCCAAAGCCTGCATGTCCATAGCCACGCACTTGACCTGGTGCTTTACGAACCACTTGCCGGCTTCAACGCCGGTACCGCAGGAATAGTGATAGTACTCTTTGGAGTCGTCGAATTTGCGATGCATGCCGGTATTCAGGCAGACAACCATGCCTTTGATCTCCTCCGGCTTGATGTTGGCGCGCTTGCAGGCATCTTCGAGATGCCAGGGCAGGATCAGGCCCCAGCGTTCGATCTTGATTTCAAGACAGACCGCGTCACCTGTGTAGGCGTCTACAGGCATTTCGTGGGTATAACGAGCCCTTTTGCCGTCGAATTCGCGTTCCATGACGTGACGAGGTGCATCGGCATGAGTTCCCGTATGCTGCACACAATCAACCCTCTGGGTAAGTACACCGCCCTTTGCCATCGTGTGCATCGAATCGATGACCGGCTTTACAAAATAGGGCCAGCGAGGGATCTCCACACTGAATGGATGGGTCAAGTCTACGAATACTTTCTTTCCCATAAGAAATACCTCCAAGAATGTTAATATATTTGATGTACCCTATTCAGATTATCATTATTTACATCGGAACAGAGTATTACTTTTGGTAATTGATTAGGTTATGGCACCTATGTTAAAGGTGTCAAATGGACCTAACTACTTATTATAAGGTTATTTCCAGCGGATCTAAGGCTAAAAATTACCTGTCGAAAAAATGCCTTAAAAATGGACACAGATTTTGCCCTCGTTGTGATAACCGAAAATATTATAAATTAAGCACTGGGAAAAGACGTTGTGCTAAATGCAAACATACATTCCATGACTTCTCAGGCAGATGGATTAACCATGGCAGACTATCTTCTATCCAATGGTTGTCCATAATAAAGCTCTTTGAATTAGAGTTATCTGTTCGTAAGATAGCAGAGCAAATGAATTTATCTTACAACACCGTTTATCATGCCATCGAAACGATCCGCTACTCTATCTTAGCCCACGCAGAAGATGCCAGCGATCTTTTCAGTGGCGAAATAGAACTAGATGAATCCTACTTCGGTGGTCGACGTAAAGGTAAACGAGGCCGTGGAGCTGCCGGCAAAGTCCCTGTCTTCGGCATTCTTGAAAGACAAGGTAAAGTCCGTGTTACTGTCGTACCAGATGTTTCTTCTAGAACTCTAATAAATCTCACTGTTAAAACGGTGCGCAGAGGTAGCATCGTTTATACTGATAAATTCCGCAGTTACGATAGTCTTATGTTCTGTGGATACAGACATTTAAAAATCGACCACAATAAACGCTTTTCTTCTGGTAAAGTATATATTAATGGTCTAGAGGGGTTTTGGAGTTGGGCCAAAGAAAGAATAATAAAACATCATGGTGTCTCCAAACAAAAGTTCCCTCTATATCTCAAAGAGCTAGAATTCAGATATAACAATCGACACACTGATATCTTTGAAAAAGTCTCAGATTTCATGTGTGATTTGGTGCCAAAACTTAACTAATTACCTTACCTTTTTTAAAGCGGAGTTTTGCAGATGTAGAGACCGTATCAGCATCAAACATGTCGATGACATTAATACTTGCATTCCCCTTCACCTAAAAGGAACCGCAGCACCCGCTCTGTATGTATGGAAAGGCCCTTTTTAGAGAGTATACCTTTTTTCAGAAGCTGGTTGCTTATATCCCTTGTTGCAATGGGAGTTTCCACCAATGCACGCACGTAAACAAGAAAGCTATCATGGTCAAAATTCTTAAAATATCCGTGTTTTTGAGCATTTTTAAAAACAGGTTCGATGATTGAGTGCAACTGTTTCTGTCTTTCAATGAGGTATTCAAGATGCGGGCTTGACCTGCTGTTATCATGCAACATAATTTTTGAGAGCTCAGGATTTTTAGCTATAATAGAAACATAAGATGTGATAAAATGCCTGAAAAGATTTACAGGATCTGCTGATTTATTTAGTTTGAGAATTTTTAAAAGGCTTTTTTCATGGAGATTCAATCCATAGTCAACAACTGCCTTCCACAAATCATCCTTCGACCCGAAATGATGCCTTATCAGGCTGTGTGTGGTACCGGCAAGATCGGATATTTCCCTTAATTTGGCATTATGAAAGCCTTCACGGGCGAATATTTTAAGTGCGGCCTTGAGAACCGTTTCCTTTGTTTTTTCACTTACATCTCTGGGTTGTTTTCCCAATTTTCTTTTATTGTTCTTCTGAATCATAGTTTGAATGCCCTGTCTCATACCTGAATTATCCGCTGTCGCTTTCCTAGTGATTATACTTTAATGCAGCTTAATTCAATAGATTTTTAGCAATGGCGGAATATGACATTTTCAATTTCAAATAATTGCGTTTGACATTTTTACTTTACCATTGTAAAGCATAAATAGTCCGGAAATAATAAAGCATATTGTTCAAGAGCACAAGAGAAGATCACAAGCATCCTTTTAGTCAGGTCCTGCTCCAGTTGAAGAACTAATTAAGGCTTGAACTATGTAAAATGAACAATTTTATATTATAGGAAACACAAGGTGTCTGGAAGCACGCAATAATTTCGTGGAAGTTCTATTACCGAATGGACAGGAGAAGCGTCTTGAGGCCGATACCATCTTATACGCCCTGGGAATGCGGTCCGCTTCATCTGATGAGTTGAAAATTACAGCGGGAGATCTGCCAATAGACATAATCGGTGACGCCATAAAACCCTGCAATGTTGACCAGGCAATAAGCAGCGCGTATCACGCAGCTGTTAATATAGGAAAAATATAATTATCAAAGGGAGGCAACAAAATGGAAAAAAAGAAATATCCTGAGGACTGGATGGTCGTGGATCATTTTATTCCCGGTGTTACTGCCGAAATGATCGACTGGTGGTGGGTCAATATGGAAAAAGGGTACGAGCTTTGGTGCCCTGATGAGCACAAGGGTTTCAAATGGGAGATCAAGCCTCCAATGAATGGCCACATCGGAGCAGTCCAGATCGCAACTGAGAGCATAGATTACGGTCCGGTTATGGATCTTAGAATCGAATGGGTAGATCCCAACATAGGAACTGAGGAACAGAAAGAGTTCTGGACATATGAACATCTCCTTACAGCAGGCACAACCGGGAAACAGCAGGGAACAAAAGTCTTTGTCATGCTTTCTCATCAGTGGGAAGCTGTTCCCGGCGGATGCAAGATGCGATCCTGCATGCACGGGATACCAAAACCGCCTCCAGGAAGCAGGCCGGCCATGCCTGAGTCCGGACCTCCTGAACATCCGACCGGAAAAAAGCCAACGGGAGGCGGGTGGCCGGCCCATAATATTGCCGAAGTAAGCACCTTCAAGAATTTTCTGCCCGCGTTGTGGGGAATATGGCAGGCTGTTACTGACCCGGCAATCAATCACAAGGCCTCATTAAAGATAAAAAAAGAGGGTTCTCGTATTATTTACATATAACAATGGGAGAAGATTACAAATGGATACTATGCCAAAGGATTGGGTCAAAGAAATAAATATAGACCGGGAAACATGTAAAGGCTGCAAATCATGCATGAATGCCTGTTTTATGGATGTAATCCGCTGGGATGATGACAATAAAAAACCGGTTGTTGCATATCCGGAGGATTGCGTCTGGTGCCTGGCCTGTGAAGTGGCATGCCCGGAGGACTGTATTGATGTGATTCCTAATATTCCTGCACCACTAAGGTCATCATTCTGACCGTTATACAAAAAAGGAGAAATATTATGGCTAAGCTGAAGAATCTTGGTGATGTTTTATCAGCAGATGTGCTGATAGCGGGAGGCGGAATAGGAGGCCTTGCCGCGGCTATAAAAGTAAAGGAAGAAAACCCGGAATGCGATGTACTGATTGTAGAAAAACAGACAACAGGCTGGGCAGGCAAAGCAACAAAGATAGGCGGTATTCTGGCTTTTCTGGGGCCGAATAATGATGCGGACAAATTTATTGATTTTCAGGTGCGAACATCGGGAATCTATCTGAATGATCAGGAGTTATTACGCAAATACGTGGAGAGCACATATAAAGCGATTGAACAGCTTAGTGAATGGAGCGATAAGTTCGCAAAGACTCCTGACGGCAAGATGCTTTCCTTCCCTGCCATGTTTGCCCCGGAATATACTTCTACCTTTATTGATATTGACATGATGCTGCCCATTCGGTCGCGTGCCAGGAAGATGGGTGTAAAAATTATAAATAAAATCCACGTTGTTGACCTTTTAAAACAGGATAATCGTGTGGTTGGGGCCGTGGGCTTTAATATTATTGACGGCCGCTTTCATATATTTAGGGCAAAGGCGACAATACTCGCCAACGGCAGCTGTGGCTATAAGGTAAGGAGATTCTGGTCTGCCGGCACAGGTGATGGAATATCCGCAGCCTACAGGGCAGGCGCTGAAATGAGAAATGCTGAATACGGGAATCTTTACGGACACACGGTATTTCAGGCTACTGACAGCGGCATGGTGGGGTCTGACTTTCTGGTGAACAAACTGGGTGAAAATCTATCTCAAAAATATATGCCCGATAGGGGGCCGGTTGGGGTGTTTTTGCCTGTTAAACTGGCCATTGGTCTGGAAAAGGAAGTTGCCGAGGAAAGAGGCCCCATTTATTTTGACCCGCCTGATTCAATGCATCCACATGGTTTGCATACGGGCCTGCCAAAAGTTGAAGAATGGCAGAAAAGGATGAAGAGCAAGGAGATGAAATACGGTATATCACATGATTCAAAACCCGAAATAGCAGTGCCATTACATGGTGAGACATCCTGCATAAAGGTTGACCATGAAATGAAAACCACACTTGAAGGTCTCTGGGCAATTGGAGATACAAGCTATGCCGGTTCTGCACTGGCGGGGGCTGTTGCCTCGCCGCCGGGTGTATGCCCCGGTTCAGGGATTATGTATGCAGTTATAAGTGCCGGATGGGCCGGGGCTTCCGCTGCAGGTTATGTCTCAGAGGCATCCCCTGTTGGTCCTGAGGCCGATGAAATAGAGAAGACAAAAGAAATGGTCTTTGCTCCAATGCAGAACAACAATACTTTTTCACCATGGGAAGCCATATCTACCCTGGGAAGCATTGTGGCGCCCATGAAATATAATCTCCGCAGAAGCAGGGAAAGGCTGGCAGAGGCCCTCGGCATGATTGAGAGGCTAAAGGAAAAGCTGCCTGACTTGCAGGCGAAAGATCCTCACTACTTATGTAAATGCCATGAGGTAAGGAGCATGACATTATGTGCCGAACTAACCTTCAGGGCGGCATTGATGAGATCCGAAAGCAGGGGATTTCATTTCAGGGAAGACTTTCCTGAACGCGATGATAAAAACTGGCTTAAGTGGATAATCATAAAACAGGTTAAAGGTGAGATGAAACTGTCAACTCAACCCATTCCTATTGGAGATTATAAAATCAAGCCGCATACCAGGTAGTATCCATCCAAAAACTGTCGTTTTGGGATGGTAGCAGTCAGCTCTCAGCGTTCAGCTTTCAGCAAAAGGCCTTTAAAACAAAGACTTGGCTGACGGCTGATAGCTGAAAGCTTTATCCAGAAACTGCCTCTTTCTGAATGGGCACTAGGTAGCAGGGCTAAACAGTTTATTTATCTGTAGCATTTCTAATCATTTAATTAATAAGGAGGTTAAAATGAAAAAACTTGTTATTACAGGCACAATAGCCATCACACTATTATTAACGCTTGGTGGATTTATGACAGCAGATGCACAAAATGAAGCGAATCAAGGTTTCGCAGGTGAGTGGCAGGCAACCTTTAATACTCCTATTGGTGCAATGAACTGTCATTACACATTCAAAGTTGCAGGAAATGTAGTAACCGGAAAAGTTATTGCTGGAATGGGTGGAAATAATAGTGAAAGTGAAATAACGGAAGGGAAAATAGACGGAGATAAAATAACTTTCGTCTGGATATATAATAATGATGTTCAGATGTCATCCACGGGTAAATTAGCGGGAGATGAGCTTAAATTAACCCGTCAGGCAGGCAGTTATGGAACTGAAGAAGCCGTAGCAACCCGGATACCAGATTCCAAAAAATAATCAATAGAAACATTTTCCGCACAAAGGGCATAGAGCAAAGCGCAAAGGATAAAAATATTATAAAACTCAATTCTTTTATCCATGCCCTCCTTGTTGTGCAAGAGTCGTGGCGGAGGCGGATGTTTTATGCCCAATGCACTATGTGCTAAGGATTTTCTATATTTACCCTCTCAGCCTGACGAAGATTTCCCCTAAACCTTCGTCCTCAATATAGACACAACCTTTAAAGCACTCTAATTTTTTCATAAGTATAATTCATAAAATCATTGCTATTTTCTGAGATTGGTATACAAGTATACCTAAGAATCATTTCGGAAGCATTTTAAACCTGCGCGGGTCCGGTTTAATATCCAGTACACGATTAATTCCAGGGCATTTGGCAATGACAAACAGAAAAATAAAAAAAGAAAAAATATCTCTTGATCACAATTCATCCGTTCCATTTTTTATCCAGATCGCAGAGACCATGAAAAGGCGCATCCTGTCCGGCCAATATAATCCTGGTAAACAACCTTTCACCGGTGAAGAACTGGAAAGAGAATTTCATACTAGCAACATCACTATCCGCAAAGCCATGGAAAAATTAAAAAAGGATGGTTTTGTGGAACGCCGGCGCGGTCTGGGGACAACCGTTTCCAAAATCGACCCGGAACCATTAGGATTTGAGTTGAGCAATAGCTTTAGAAAGCTGATAGAAACCATTCAGAAGCTCAATACCCAGGTGAAAGTACTGGAAATTACCAAGACAATATCCTCAAAATATCTACAGAATCTCCTCTCATTGGGCCCCGAACAGGAAATATGGCGATTGAAAAGAATAAGAATATATAAAGGTTTACGGGTCTCTTATTATACCTACTACGCTGATCCATCTTATTGTGCAGACATATCTCTGAAGGATGCAGCGAAGGATGATATTCTGAATACAATGGAACAGGCAGTAGGTATTAAAATTCACAAAGTGAGTCAAACACTAAGGTCGGTTGCAGCCGACTTGGACATATCGAGCGCGCTGGAGATTCCTTTCGGGGCGCCTGTCTTTTTCAATGAATGCACCTATCAGTCAAATTCAGGGGAGGCATTGTTCCTCAGCCAGAGTTATTTAAGGGGTGATATGTTTGTTTTCAGGACGACATCACTTTTATAAATATGATTAATCCCGATAGCTCGATTTATAAGTTCCCTGAGAGCGATTAGGAATAGAGTTCACCAGTCAGTTGAAAGATAGGATTCTTAGATGATCAAAAAATAATCTGTTGACACCTTTAAGAAGTTTGGTATACATATATACATTACTACCGGTTTTGGAGCAATTGGGTTATCGAGTTCTCAAGCCTAAGACTGCTGGCTTCAAATGGTTCCGATATTTAAAAAAAGGATCATACGCAGCTATTGCTACCGTCCAGGATATAGATTTTTTGAAAATCCCTTCAAAGATTCCACATTATATTACCGGCATTGATTTTTATATAATCAGGAGGTTTTTAATGGGTAAACTATCATTTATAATTTTAATTGTTGTTATGTGTGCAAATCTGTTTATTCCTTTCTCATTTGCCTCAGAATCAGATACTCCGACTCAGGGCACTGAGATCAAAATGCTTCATGCGGAACATGTGTTTGACGCCAATGTAACCATAGGGGAGCTGCTGAATTTCGGAAAAAGCAAGTATGGCGAACGCCGGATAATTCCAATAACCGGGGGGACGTTCAAGGGCCCCGATATTGAAGGCATTGTGCTTCCGGGCGGCGCGGACTGGCAGTTGACACGGCCGGATGGGGACGTGGAATTGTATGCCCGATATACTCTGAAAACTTCTGACGGTGTTCTGATTCAGGTGCAGAACCGCGCCCTTATTCACATGGACAGCACAACAGGCCCATATATCTGCTCGGTTATAGACTTCGAGGCGCCTTCAGACAGTTCCTATGATTGGATTAACCATGCGATATTCCTGGGCACTCTGACAATGCCGCGGGAAATGCCGAAAGATAAGCCCTACGTAATCATCGGTGTGTATAAAGTACAGTAAAGGAGAAAAGATCATGAAATATATCACTCTATTTTTTACATTCGTTGTCTTTGCATATCTGTCAACAGCGGGAAACATTATGGCTGAGGAGAAAGATGCAGGTCAGAAATTGACACCAATGGTAATAGAAGAGGGGGGCAGAGGCCCATACAAGGCTATTGCCCTGGGCGAAGAGACACTGCCGAAATTTACCATATACAGGCCTCAAAACCTGGATGATTTCGGTCCCGGACATAAACTTCCGGTCCTTCTGTGGGGGAACGGCGCCTGTGCCGATTCGTCGGCAATGCACAAGTTGTTTTTAAACGAAATCGCATCCCATGGCTTCATAGTATTTGCCGTAGGACCCTTTTCATCCCTTCACCAGGAACCCGACATGAAGGCAATGCGGATGGGGTCAAATGATATCAGTCTACTTGAGGCCCTTGACTGGGCTGTCGCGGAGAACAGCCGTGAATCCAGTGTGTATTCTGGAAAACTGGACACAGACAAGGTCGCGGCCATGGGAATGTCATGCGGCGGGTTGCAGGCATTGGAGATTTCACCTGACCCGCGTATTGACACCTCCGTTATCTGTAATAGCGGCATACTGAAAGATCCGCCTCCGGCAGGACTGCCAATGCCGGTTGTATCCAAAGATACTCTCAAGAAATTACACGCGCCCATAATCTATATTATCGGCGGGCCAAAGGATATTGCCTACCCCAATGCAATGGATGATTTCGCCCTCATAGAAAAGGTGCCGGTCATCATAATCAACCGCGATGTGGGACACGGCGGCACCTACGCAGAACCCCATGGAGGGGCGTTTTCAGATGCCGCCATTGCCTGGCTGAAGTGGCAGCTTTGCGGTGATGC
>Ga0315538_1000638_pt1 | contig 21628 bp, 32 predicted proteins | sample SalMarSW160230MG_2_FD_203834 | JGI IMG/M metagenome (GOLD analysis project Ga0315538, IMG submission 203834) | Salt marsh sediment microbial communities from the Plum Island Ecosystem LTER, Massachusetts, United States - Salt Marsh Sediment SW1601-230 ...
GGCTTCCGTCTCCGGTTCGGCTGTCTCGGCTTCCGGTTCGGCTTCCGTCTCCGGTTCGGCTGTCTCGGCTTCCGGTTCGGCTTCTGTCTCCGGCTTGCTTTCACCGGTAAGCATTGGCATTACCACCAGTTTATAACCGTCTGTCTCGAAAAGTACCGGAGAGTCACCGCTTTTTACCTTGAAGTCCACCATACCCCCGCAAGCTCTCAGAGCTTGCGCAAGGTAACCGCCGTCAAGTCGTACCTTGACTTCCCCGCCCTCAATGTCCGCCGGTATGGTAACCTGTCCGGTATCATCGGGACTGGACATTACTATACCGCCGTTAAGATGCAGGTCAATCGGGTACTCTTTGCCGTCTGTCAAGGCTTTCAGGGAAGCAACCGCTTTGATAGCTTCCACCGTGTCGAGGTGAGCGGTAGTAGTCGTATCGGCAGGAATGAGCTTTCCCCAGTCGGGGAAGTTACCGTCTGAACCGATAAAGCGATACTGTATCACTTCCGTATCAATGCAGACTTTCATACCGGTTAGACTTTTCCCGCTTTTCTGGAAGTGGAAGTTTACCCTTTGCGCTTTCCGTAAAGCGTTTGATAATCCCTTGAGGTCGTCACGGTCTATCAGAGCTTCCCCCTTGCCGTCATAGTCCAGCGTCACACTTGCCAGCCGGTAACCATCGGCACTCACTAACGTGAGCTTACCCCCACCGGCTTTTAAGAGGACACACTGTAAAACAGGTCTGGTATCCTCTTTAGCGGTAAAGGGTAATACTCTGTTAAGAGCTTCCGATAATTCCAGTCCGCCGATGTTCGGCTTGACTGTATTGGCAGGGCTTACCCTGACTTCGGCTATGGTCATCGGAGTTTTTTCTCCAATCCACGCCGAGTCCTCAAGGTAACTGGTAAGGTTACCACATACTACCTTAAGGCGTTTATCGCCGTTATGCGCCTCGCTATCAACGCCGTTACCGGCGGGTACTATTTTAACGATGTTGCTACCCGCCAGAGCCTTTATGTAGTTCAGTAGACCCTTGCGCCCTAAAGTCATACCGGATAGGTTTACCCTGTCCGACTGTGACATACTCAGAGCGTGTACCAGTCTGGATTTATGAGCTACAAAGCCTTTACCTGAACGCTTGCCCACGATATTCAGTTTTTCCATTTCACCTCTTTTTTTCGCTTCCGGTAGTCGGGCAAGGCTACCGGATTGCTTGATAGTAAGCTGTCCAGACACCCGCTTCACGCTGGCATATCCAGAGCTTCCACTATCTATACTGAAAAAAGAGGGCTTTTTGTGACATTCTAAAACAGGCTTTTTTGAGACTGGTCGAGGTAACGCTTGAGGTATTGTCTGTCCTTTGCCGATAGCGCCTCACCATCCCGCCTCTTTTCGGCAATCTCAATCAGCCGGAGCGGGCAACCGAGTAACCATGTACTAATTTCTGTCCACGCTTCCGGCATATCGTGAATATCACCGGAAGCGACTGTATCGAGTAAGGTCACTGTATGACCCTCAGAGTCCGTGACCTCGCTTTCAAGGCTCTGTATTGGTCGTCTGGCAATCCAGGGGCAGACCTGACCTTTAATAGGCTTCCGGTCACAGTCATTACAGTGAAGCGATTTGGCAATACCGGAGTAAATGCAAACACGTGTTGACGGCTTGTTTACCTCTCGCCAGTATCGGGCTACCATTAGAGAGGCTATCCGGTAGGCTCGGAGTTTTGGCAAAGGTTTGCGGTCACGTTGTCGGGCTTTTTGCAACTCCAGCATACAATCATGCCGGAAGTCCGGTCTATCCGGAGCTGGTATTTTAGTCTCGTACTTTCGGGCTATGTCCAGCCAGTCCTTCCATTCGCCGGTGAGCTGGTCGTAGGACCTTTCGGCAATCGAGTCTATTTCGGCTTTGAGTTCGGCTTGTTTCATAATCCCCCCTTTCCTATACGTAACTATCCCCTGTAAACCCGTAAACCAATCTCCGAATAGTGTTATAATGAGGTAAAAATGAGGTGTTAGAAATGGCAAGAAAAAGGGAATTAACCAAAAAGGAATTTGAAAATCTACTCATTAAAGCCTCTCAGCCCGTTCAGGGGCAAGCGCTATCACCCGATTCAAAAGTAGGTGAAACATCGGAGCCTGAGAATTCCGGTGATTGTAGCGGAAAGAATACTCGTTCAGATAACTCTGGAGATATTTAGGAGATACGGCATGATAGACACCATTGATACCACGCTTGACCAGCGACCAGAAGCCCTCAACTGTGTTCACATGGGTAAGCCCTCTGGCATACTCCCCCTTGCCATGCTGTATTCGTCTATGGGTATATCCGAGCTTCTGAACGAGGTTGTAACTGGCAAGCTCGTCTGTGCAGATGGTGTTGGTTATCTCACGAGGCACTTGTTGCCAGATAATAGGCAGAATAGTCCGAGACTTAACATCGGATACTACCTTGCTCATTATCTGCCCTTCGTCTCGGTGAGCCAGACCGACAACAGGCGTCTTGCCTTCCGCTCCACGCCCTCTAGTCCCGCCACGCTTACCACCTATGTATGTCTCGTCTACCTCAATATGACCAGTAAAGGGATTAGCCGTCTCATCCATGAGGCTTCTAATCTGTTTGAACATACGCCACGCTGTTTTGTAGGTAACTCCAAGTTCACGCTCAAGCTGTTTGGCGGATATACCGCATCGGGTAGAAGCCATCAGGAAAATAGCGTAGAACCACAGCCGGAGACTGGTAGTAGATTTATGGAATATCGTGCTTGCGGTTGGGAACACATGATTACCGCAGAACTCGCAGGAATATGCCTGCCGCCCAGTCCTGCGATAATGTTTAGTGATTTTGTGGCAGGCAGTACAGTAGACTCCATCAGGAAATCTAGCATTGAGAATAAAGGCGAGACAACTATCATCATCAGGGAACTGCTCATTAAATTGTTTGATTGTATATTTCATGGTTTCTCTCATTTAGGTAGATTCTGCGTGATACGGATGCGCAGCCCCCGTTGTCGGTTATTGATTATCCTGAAAATACGACCAGATGCCGTTCACGACAGCCTCTATTTCATCATTGGTCATGTCACTGACTGTTCGTTCGGTCTCATTGCCGTCGTCATCGATATCGGGAGATATGGCTTCGTTTGCCCAATCTCTCATACGGTCAGCAACATAAGAGCGGACATCATCAATGTCCTCAAAATGTCCTTCATCAGATGTAGGAGAAGCATTACCACACCATCCCTCCCATATTTCCGAGTTTGTCATTTCTGTGATTTTCCTTTCCATTTGGTGCCTCCTTATTTATTTGATACTATCATTATAGATGATATTCTACGGGCTGTCAAGGGATAGATTTATGCGTAAAAGTGAGATAATAAGAGATAGTAAGACCTTGAGTGATGTAGAGTATCACTACGGGTCGTGAGGGGATAATTACGTTCCTATATATAGGATTGGGGCAAGCTCATTTCAGGTCAAAGGTTATTCAGTTTTTAAGGTGCTGGCGCAGGCTGCTAAAGGCATGACAACCGGTTTTAGCTACCCCGCTTCTATAATGCTACAGTATCATAATACTGTACGTTTTAGCCTCAAATAAAGCATATCATTGGCAGACATCAAATGTCAAGTTTTTAACCGGCTCAGAATGACAATCGGCGTAAACAAATATTGAAAACATATATATAATGAAAATTTACAGGCGGACCGACTGATAGAATGATAAGTTTGACTCGTAAAAAAATATCCCCCCGGTTCTTGCCAACCAGGGGGATACATGCGTGGGAATAATCAATATTACTAAGGGTGGTCAATCGTTAAAGCCTTGCTTACCCAATCTGGTATTTCGGTGTCAACAAGGCGTGAATTAGTACCTTTAAGCATCTCTGCCAACCTTAAAGGCGAGTTACCCATTATAAGGCCGATATTGAACCACGTAACACACGCCGTGAGTATCTCGGATTGATGTTCCTGGGGCAGCCACGAAAAGAGATCGAGTATGAATCTCACCATCGTTCCTGTAAACACTTCGCCAACAAATTTCTCCTGCTGCTTTGTAAATGACATCAGTATCGGCAGTAACTCTTCCGGGACACGGATCATCACCTTCCCGATATCATCGGGATGAACGGCTTTTAGACTTTGCATTATTCCTCCTTTTAGTTGAACTTTCTTTTACTACTTCATCTTTCCATAGTGGCAAGAACGGGTGAATGCCGAATATAACCTTGTCCGTGCCGTAAGGGTCGCTATCGAGTATCTCCGGTCGGCGGTAAAAACCAACCATGGCGGCGCCGCCGAAAATACCTGCCATGCTGCTCTTTGCCCAGCCCATGTAATCGGCCAGCATGGCCGGGTCCAGATTATTCTTGGGCAGCAGCCCGGTGAGGCAGGTGATCAGCGATCGTCTAATTGAATGCCAGCCCCATCCGTATTCACGTTCTAACCCGGCCTTCGCGCAGATACGTCGAAACATCTCAGACATTGCTTCTGGCTGATGTGCCCTGGGCCGATAAGCGATGAATATTTTCTGCAGCTCCGGGGGGATCAGATGTTTGACAGGGCGCCCGTGTTTCGCTGTCTTAATGAAAAGAGATTCATCATCGATGTTTCTTTTTTCAATATTTGACAGTTCTTCGCGCCGGTTACCAAATGTGGTGGATACTGCCAAGAAAAAGCGTTCCCGGTCGGTATACTTTTTCCGCGAGGAAATAAGTTTCTCAATAACAGAAATCTCCAGGGCGACAGTCTGGGACGGCTCTTCGGGAAACGGTACATCCTCTTTTTCAAATGGCCACTCCCATCCCTGGTTAGATTGGATGAGTTTTTTCAGGTGAAAGAACTCTTTCCGTAGCGTTCTTTCAGATATGCCTTGTTGCCGCCTTTTCAGGAAATACCGGCGGAGATCATTTTCCGTTGGAGTCTTAAAATCCACTACCTGAAGAAATCGCTGTGCGGTTTCGAGGTAAGTTTTTATGGTACCCTGGGCCCGGAGTCGTGGGGATGAAAGCCTGAGTCTGAGGTTCTCCATCGGCTCCGGCAGGTTCCCCTCGCTGATGATTTCCATTCGTGTAGCTTTTTTCTTCTGTTTCCTGCGTGCCATTATCTCACCTCCCCATTATCGATTATTAGCTGGAGTCCCAGGGCGAGACCGTTTTTCATAGCGTTAATTACAATTTCGTTGAGTGGAGCGTTCTTTTGTTTCCCCAGTTCCAGGAGACCCTCTGCCGACAAACTACAAAAGTGCTGTAGAATATCCCTCTCGTCTTCTTCAAGATTGGAGATGAGTGCGGAGCCGTTTTTCTGCCGTTGTATCATTTCATTGAGGTCAATCAATACATACCTCCATACTAAATATTACAGTATTTTGTTACTGTTAGGCTCAGTTTACAACTGAAGGAAACCCTTGTCAATAGTGACCCTACTATATATACTGAGAAAGAAGGCATTTTTGTGACATACTGGACTCAAAGCAATTTCGGGTGTATACTTTCGGCAAGAGGTGATTATGGACAGGATGGTGATTGCCGGCAAGCTAAAGCTGTATGACGAGCTGCTGGCGAACGTAAGAAACGATGGGAATTACCACCGCATCCGCTCACTGGTCCAGGTGGATGATCCGGAAGTGAGGGAAATAGCCCGGGTGTTAGTGCAGTCTGATAATTTCCTTCAAGCATGTCACGAGTTCGTTCATACCTTTACGAACTACGAGCGTGAGATAGGTGATTTCTGGGGCACGCCGGCGGAGTCACTGGAAAGCCGATATTTAGACTGTGACTGCATGGCGATACTTCTGACCAGCTTGCTACGCAACTATATACCCCCGGAAAAAGTTTTTATCGCTTTCGGCGTGTGGAGTATTGGGAATACGCAGGATGGACATGCATGGGTGATAGTTCAGGCGGAAGACGGTACCGACATGGTTCTCGAGTCTACGGCAGACTACCGGCAGCCACTTCAGGGGAAATACACTTTACAGGCGATGTTTAATGACAAATATACATTCGCTACTGATATAGGGGTAAGAGAGTTTGAGCTCAAGACGGAGAAAAAGGAGGTAGCAGTAGCATGACCAGACGGAGTCAAGTTGCAAGAGCAATACGGAATGTCGACGATATAATACATCTTACCACGGGTAAAAGGTTGAAGGATGTGGTGGGGAATAGTATCAATGTCTTCGGTGAGCAGCTTGCCAAGAAAGCGGCAGACCTGTTTTCCGGTGAGAATATTGCTGAACTGCCATCGGATAATCCATACAGGATACTGGGAATTAATCCGGACGCACCCGACTTTCTGGTAAAGGCAGCATACCGGGCAATGCAGAAAAAGCACCATCCGGATGGTGAAACTCCCAACGAAGTAATTTCGAAGCTCGTTAACGATGCTTATGAGCGAATCTGTCTTGAGAGAGAAATAACGAAGTGAGCTACAGCAACGTTAGAGAGGCTCTCAGGGCAGTAGACCCCGACCTCAAAATAATACCCGGCGGCGTGAGACATAGTAAAAAGAAGCTCACCATGAATGATTGGGAAGCTGCCGGCGGGTTGTTTTGCTCCCGCTGTGGGCAGGAAACCGTTAGAAATTTCGACGGGGTATGTCTTACCTGTTACCGTGAGGATGTCGCTAGACGTGAGCAAAAGCAGGCAGATAGAGCTGAGAAGCAATACTACCGAAAGAAATTATCTGAGGGAACTATAAGTCTGGCTCAGATGAGGGAAGGTCGTCTGTGAAATCTTCCGTGTGGTTATCTATAATTGCATCTTCTGTCTCATCAGTGGGGCAATCCAAAACCAGTTTGTCGTCTTCATCATAGCCAATTTTGCATTGCTTACCATCTTTGAACGCTGACGGCACGGCGCCATCCCTATGGTCTATGACCTCTTCTTTAAATTTAAGAAAGCCTTCATCGGTCTCAATATCGATAAGCTCCACCTCATCCTTGAAATCCGATTCCTCCAGTTTTTCCTCCATTTCCTCGCACGGTGGACAGTTCTTCGACGTGAATATTTTGATCCCCATGCTCTTTTACCTCCTTAAAGAATTGCGGAATACAGTTTTTCATTTTATCCATCATCTCGGCTTTGGAAATACCCTTTTTAATACCGCAGTAGGCGTTGGCTTCTATGAACAGGGGATTCCATCGGCGAGGTATTATTGCACTTTTCTTTTTCTTGCTCATGATTAAAGTATAAAACAGGAGAGGGAGTAATTCAATACTCCCTCTCCATGTCGCAAATCCCGGTGATGGGATTATCCGCCTTTCCGCATCTTCGGCCCGACACATTCAACCATAGCTGTCTGCAGGGCACTCTTTGAGATACCCTTGTGGATACCGCACTCATCGGCTACGCGGGCTACCCTCTGTTGCTGGGCGGTCTTCGGGTATGGCCGCGGCAGGGCTGCAATGTAATAGCCATTGTTCCCACCGACCGTATAAGCGGCATCGCGGGCTTTATATGCACTGGGGCGTCTCTTTGGAGCGGTATAGGCACCTGAGAGTGATATGATAGGCATCTTGAATTCTCCTGTGCAAAATCCCTGACCTTACTGGCCTTAATCTGGCCTTCCTGGTCTTGTCGACCAATCTGACTATATAGCAAAAATTGAGGTATTGTCAAGAGTTCGGACTAATGTCTATAGTAATCCATTGTTTACACTTGGAGTTGGTACATTTAATCTTTACAGCGCCCCAGGCGATAGCCTGATATCCGATGAAGCGCCCGCAACCCGGACAGCGAATTTCCTGGGCAGGAACCATCGTTCTGCCGTCTATCTCTAAGGCGAAGTCGCCTTCCGGACTAACTGCTCTGGACCTCTTCGCCATTTATCAACTCCATGTCTTCTGCGGTAAGTTTATCCTCGGGTAATTTGCTTAAGCGGTACCGGTACCAGTCTCTACCGACATCTCTTCTTATTGTCTGGACATCGGCGGTAACGCTTTCCAGATCATCAATTGTTGTAAGCGATTCGAGGGAATGTCTTGTAGCCCGACTGGCGTTCAGAGCTTTAATGGCAATTTCCTTTTCACCCGGGGGTAAGAAGTGAATTTTCTCGGAGTCGAGGTCAACTCTTTCTAATGCGTTTAGTTCGTCGAGGGATTTATTAATACGGTCCAGAACTTCATTGGAGCCTAGACCCTCTTTTCGCGCAAATCTCATGGCTTCACTCAGCAAACCTGCGCAGGTTCCGAAATGGCTTATTGAGCATGGGACACACCCAGTCGCTACATCCGAGCCTCTTGTTTCTTGAGCTATCTCGGCTAGTGATTCGTAGGAATCAACCTCCGGATTAACTTCAGGTGTTTCCCTCTTTTCGGTCTCAGCTGTCCCCAGTATCTCCTGCAGCGCCTCCAGGTTCTTTTTGTTGTCAGGCGGTCTGGTAAAAAGCCTCTCCACTGGGAGACGGTTAATTACCTCTGAAATCAAAGCCAGCCATTTCATGCCACTATGATAAACCTGCACAGGTCTGTTGTCAAGTTCTATCTGAATTACACGTGTTTGGCAATTACTGTTGACAGATTTAATAATAAAGTATATATTAGTGAAAACGCCAACAAGGAGGTGCCATATGCCAGACAGGACGCAGATATTAAGTGTTATTGCAAAAAAAGGTAACGAGGCTACGCCGATTCACCGAAACAAAATTGCCGAGGAGCTTGGGGAGAGATCATATCGGTCCTTTCAAACCCAGATGGATCGGTATGAAAAAGCGGGATTGATCGAGGGGAACGAGGACCATGAATATTATATCACCGAAGCCGGTTTGGCAGAGCTATCCGGTGGATCCGCGGTGACAGAAGAAACAGATGAAGAAATGCTGGGCACAACCGAGTATCAGCAATTTATTCACCTTGGCAAAATCACCGGTGTTTCCCCGCCGGAGCTAATCAAGCAAACTGCCGACCATGTATGGAACGGCGGAGAATATAAAGATCTGGATTGGGTTGCCAGAGCCTTTCAGGAGATGGGTATCCGACAAGACCTGCGTAATCGCTGGTGGCATTCGTGGAGAACGTATATGCATCAGCCCATACCCAGTCAAATACCATCCGCAATTGTAGAAGGAGAGAAAAGAGAGGACGGTAAAACAGAGAAGAGTAAGAGTAGGGATTATATTTTAGATGAAGATGATAAGCCGGTGTATGTGGGAGTAGGGCTGGGGGATATGGATTTTGATTCCGCTCTTGATCTGGCCAAGATAAGAGCTGGAAGAGGTAAAACGGCATCTGCCGCGGGATTACAGCAAACACCGGGCTCCATGGCTGATGAGGTAGTTAAGATATTCGGTGCCTTTCAGACTGTCATGGGGGAGAAGGCACAGGGAAAGTCATGGATGGTTCGCCAAGGGGAAGATGGACTGCAGGTAGAAGAAGTCGAACCTGGCCGGCCGATGGTAATCAGTAGTCCCCAGGGTGACAATAATCCTAAGCCTACCTTCTTTGTCAGTCCGGAGGGTGAAGTACAGGAAGTTCAACCCGGGCATCCGATCATTATTAAACAACCAGCGGCGCCGGTAGCACCTAACGGGAGTGGAATGCATTATCTTATCGATAAAAGTACCGGGGTGGTCACTCAGGTTCAGCCCGGACAGCCGATAGTTATCCAGACGCAGCCTCAAAACTCACAGTATCCATATACTCCTATACAGATGAAAGACAAGGACGGCAACGATATGATACTGGACATTTCGACTTTCATCCGGCTCGAGGAACACCGCGACAAGCAACGCCGGGAAGATGAATCGCACGAAACCAAGCAGGAGATAGCCAAAGCCTTTAAAGACTTGGTGAGCAAAGCCAGTAATGCCCTTGGACACATGGGGGAATAAGATGGCAGAAGGAATTTTTCAGCAATTGAAAAGTGTAGGCAGCCACTTTGCCTTTGAATATTTCCTCGAGATATGGAAGCCTAAACTCATTGAAATGCTGAGAGAGTGGTTATCCGGATACACCGCCGACGAAATAAAGAAAATGGTGAGGAAGGGGACCTTCCCAGATACCAGTAACCTTAACTTCGGTGCGGTACAGGGTTACTACGAATATATCGAGAAAATAACTGCACTGAGGTTACTCGAAGAATATCTATTGCCGGCCCGACCTGATTTGGTCGAAGCGGTTACGCGAATGGGTATCCCCGGGGCTAACTGGATTGTAAAATTACGGCAGAAACTTCTGGACCAGATAAAAGGGTACGTAAAGCAGGAAAAGCAGGATATTGTTCAGGCGGTCTGCGATAAGTGCGGGAAAAGCTGGCCGGTACCGCGGGAAGAGTTCGATAAAATCGAAGCTTGCCCGTTCTGCGGACATAAACAGGGCGAGGAAGTTCAAAGAGAACCTGCCTCCGAGCCTGATGTAGTTGTCGAAGAAGAAGAGTCTTGACAAATGCACCTCCATAGGACATAATCTCTGTTAGGAGAAGCTCCACGGAGGTGCGATATGATTATTCAGTCTGCCAGAGAGGAGCGTGGGATGGGCATCCCCCTCAGTGACGCTCAGAGACTGGTCCGGCATTACGACATTACACTTGATGAAGCCTACGCTTTACTTGCGGAATATCCGGTCGATGATTTGTTACCCGAAAGAGGTTACGGCCTTAGTATCCCTTCTACAATCGTCGGTTCTACTGTGGAGGAAATGAGAATTGCCCTCGAGGAAATGGAAGCCGCCATTCCCCTGGGAGGTAAGGTAAACCTCGAAATCTGCTCACTAAATCTCCCCACAGATGAAGAACTTGCCAGTATGTATATCAACTTGGCCACATCGGGCTTCCATACTTCTTATCCGACGGTCGGATTGGTGCAGGGTATCCCGACGACGAGTATTGTTCTTCAGAAGGGCTCGCCGGCTCTGGTGGCTGTTATTCCTTTAATAATACCCGCCCTCATTATAGGGCTCATAGCTTTTTCTATTGCACGTATTGAAAGTATTTCGAGGGCATTGTTGCCAATTGCTATAGTGGGCGTGGTCGGGGTATTGATACTGGCCGGCATTGCCAGAAGTGAGAGACTGGGATCTCAGGTGGTAGGAGCAGGCACAAAATATCTCGAGCAGAAATACTCGCCGAGCACCGAAAAAAAAGTACTGGCCGCCAGGTAGATTCCTTGGCGGCGTCCGTTCCAACGGCTGATGATGTAAAAAAGGATCTGATTAAAAGTATACAGGAAGAAGAAGTAGCAACCACCGCTTACTTTGTTCGTGGACGGAAGGCAAAGAGAGCCGGCGATGAGAAAACCTCCGATCTCTACAAGCATATCCGGCAAGAAGAAGAGCACCATCGAGACGAACTGCTGAAGCGTAATTATGAGCTTCGTAACCCACAGTATTCCACTACTGTAAGACGCTATGAATACTGGGTGAAAATCAAGGACCCGGGCAATACCTCTTTCACAGAGGGTTCAATCGTTCCCTATGAGGAGTTCGAGAAAGAGAATAAGAAAGTTATAGAGCGCGGGGAGAAACCCGCGAGCATTGTAATCCGCTATTCTTACGGACCGGGGAACGGGCATCCTCTATCTGACATTGACCTTGACAAACTCGCGAAGACTGAGGGAGATCCCCTAAGTAAATTCTGTTGTCGACAGTGTGGTGAGTGCGCACCTAACGAGCTACTTGAAGAAGGAAAATTCCCAGAGAGAATGGCTTGGTTGCGAAACCACTATAATGAGAGGCACCCCGGTATGTGGGGTAATGTGACTGAACTCACCCCGGCAAGAGATACGGAATATTTACCAGATAGCCCTGAGTATCTAACTAAAACAATTGAAGCCTCTGGCTGGCGCGAGCAGCTTGATATGGCTTTTCAAGAGGCTATGGTAAGGGTAGGGCAAAAAGTATGACTGGGGAAGATGATACTACCCTCCGCATCGTCTGTATGTACTGCCGCAAGGTAATGGGGTACAAACCCGGCCATGGCGTCAGTGGTGATTCCCATAGCATCTGTGAGGAGTGCTGGGAGAAGGAATTCCCTGGTGAACCTTACCCCAGAGAAGGCCAGCCTCTTACCTCATCTCGTTATGACAACATGGTCCGGCATTTGGGATATGACCCAAGTGAACTGAATGAAGAGCAGAAAGCGAATCTCGTCCAAGAGTCTCAGCAAAGACTGGCCGGGGTAAGACCTATTCCAGACGGCAGCCTGTATCCGGCACAACAGGCCTCACTATCTCTGGCCCGGGCAATTGCCAAGCGAAGAGTGTATGCTGCTTATCTGCCGCCGGCAAGTGACAGGGTAACCACTGCCGGCATGTATTCCCGCTCTACTGGGGAAATCTATATAAGCCCTGAGCAGCTGGAGAAGGGTGAGAAAACTGTAGCTACCGCCATTCACGAATTGGCGCATCACACCTCCGGAGCCGAGGATGGAGAGCCGGAGCACGCCGCGGAGATTGCCAACCTGGCCAACCAGGTCGTCGCGGCGACACGGCGCGGTGATTATGACAAATACCTGAGTGGCGAATTCCACTGGTAAAAGTAGTATTATAAGTATAATAAGTATTACAGTATTGACATACTAGAGGGTTTTAGATTAAAGTCGTATAATAAAAGCAAGGCAGAATACTTTATGGAAGTAAAAGTCTTAATAAAGAATCCCCCAGCTGGAGCCACAGGGTGGTTTATTTCTCTCTATCCATGGGATGGGGAAGGTAGTGTAAGCCCACCCGACCCCGAGGCTGACGGTTTGCCATTAAATGTAGCTGCCGTAATGAATGTTCCAGATAGCTGGAGTAAACCTTTACGATTTTATATTTTTGCCTTTTATTGGAGTAACTTGACAGGGGGATTGGTAAATTTGTACCAAGCCCAATCTGTAAGTACCACCCTCCCTTACTATATCGAAGAGTTTATGTATCCTCCTTACGACTATTTCTTCAATGTCACATCGCAGAAGCTAGAGTGGAGGCTCGGACCCACTACATATCAGTTGACCACCTCCGTAGAAGGAAGTGGCTCAATATCACCAAGCTCAGGTGAATATAATTCTGGCGACCAGATCATTCTAGCGGCTAATCCTGATGCAGGTAATCAATTTGTAGTATGGTCTGGCGATATTGATGGGTGCACGACTGTTCCCGGAAGGCCGGATAAGCTACAGGTAACCATGGATAGGGATCGCCATATCGTAGCCGAATTTTCTGAGGCGGCAGAGGAATATACGCTTGAAGCTACAGTAGTGCCAGCTGGGGCCGGCACCATATTAAAAGAGCCGGATATGGAAACATACCCCCCCGGCGTTATAGTGGAGCTTACAGCTCAGGCAGCCTCCGGGTATCGATTCGTCGCATGGACAGGTAGTATCAGCGACAGCAATAACCCTGTTCTCATCAGTATGGATGGGGATAAGTCTATTGCGGCTGCCTTCGAGGGGGAAGGACCGGTTGTGGGGGAACCTGAATTCAGTAATTTCGGTGTGGTGGATTATAGCAGGAGGTAAAAATGAGTATCGAAGGTATTTTAATTCACGGTGCGAGGAATGCTGGGCGGTTAGCCGATGTAGCCCCCCCTGGGAAACTACAGGCTGTACTGGGCGATGTTGTAAGAGTTACTCTTGGCGTCCGGTACAGGGGACAGGCTATCAATGGAGGTATCCACGTGTCCTTCGGTTATAAGAATAGCTGGTTCAACGAGGATGGGGCGAAGCAGAAGGACATAAATATCAGCCTTGGGCCAGATAATGACTGGAAAGATTATACCTTCACTGCCGATATTTCTATCGGTGGCAGCACAGGCACCTTCGACCTGTATGCCAAAATAATGGGTGTACCCGGTCCCGACATATTCACACCCGATTACCTCGACGTGCTCGAGGTAATCGGAGAGCCTGAGTTCGATAACTTCAGGATTACTGATTATACGAAGGTGTAAGGGGCATTCATATGAATCTGGTAAATTTAGAGGTTATCCGGAGAAACGCTGGAACCCCGAATAGAGCGACTGCTTCGGGGAAGTTGAATCTTACTTATGGAGATACCCTACGGCTTACCATCGGGTTTGATTACCGTGGGCGAGAAGAGAACGTTACGGTATATGGCTCGATTGGCAAATTGGGACTGGGATTTAATGAAATCATCAGTAACGGGGTTGTCCGCCGGACTCCTGATTCGCCGGCGGAGTTTGTTCCATGCGTAGCCACGATCGACTTACCGATAACAGAGAAAATAGCCCCCGGGAACGATTACGACCTCATGGCAAAGATAGTCGAATACCCGTCCGAGACGGAGGTTCGTGTCGAGAATGTTGTCGATATCACCGGAATACCGCCGACCTTTACGTTAATACAGGACACCATATACCCGTTTTCCTATATATACGATGGTGAAACCGAGGTAGTGACAGCTGTATTCCGCAGTGATCCTTTTACACCTTCAAAGTGGGCGGCGGAGAAACTGGCTGTCAAGGCAAAAGAAGAGATGGAAAAGGACGGCAGAAAGATACTCGAATTGCGAGCTTACACTGATATAACCCCGCTGTTCTGGACGGATTACAGGATTGAGATTCGTACTACTCTGCCGCCGGCGACGGCGACCGGAATGGTTTGGTGGGCAGTGCTGGCTATCATTCTGGCTTCGATAGGGCTAGTTATTGCAATTCAGCAGCTTTTGGAAACCGTTCTACAACCTTTCCAGCATGAGCCGATATCGGAAGAAGTAAAGAAGACTTGGAGTAGAGAAACTCTCATAGGTGCCATCCAGGACTTCGAGAAGTATTTGGACAGGTCACCGACTCCTATGGAAGAGCTTGAGGGAGTTTCCGACCAGGGACTTCGTGACTACTGTGATGAGCTGGCGGAGGTAATAGTTCCACCTGGTGTATCATGGCTACCATGGGCGATAATAGGTGGTGTTGCCGTATTGGGAGTAGGCGCCGCGGTAGCACTCAGCGGGAGAAAAAAATAAAAAACAACACTGGGGGCTTGACAAAAGCTCTCGGTTGACATAGAGTTTAATTAATCAAAGAGGGGGGAACATCTCAGACGGGAAAAGTCTGGAGGGTTCCCCCCTCTTCTTTTCCGAAGAGGTGTTCCCCGCCCACTAGAGGTCGATAGTGGGTATCCGAAATGAAGGAGGTGTCTTAAATGATCAGGATGCAGGATATTGGTGAGATTACCTATGGCGGGGCGGTTACCCTTACCGAGTGGTGGGATGACAGGCGTATCGCGGATGGTAGGATTGCCAAGAAAGACATCTGGAAGAAAGCATCTTTCTACACCTATCTCGGTATCGGGCTTCCGGCCACGCTGATGAGTGCTTTCGGCTGGTGGAGAAATATGGAGAAGTGGACCGAGCATATCAGCCACGGTTTCCTGTACGATATGCCCCGCTTCGTATATAACATCGTCAAGTCAATGAGCACGGAGTCCCAGGGCCGTACCGGTTCTGATGCAGTAAAGCAGGCACAGGACATACTTGCCCAGAGGCAGGCAGTTGCGCGGAAAAACGCTGCCCTACCGGTTGGCCGCCAGGCAGCAAGAAGCTACGAGCCGGAGTTCAACACAGTCGGCGTTATATAACCATCTCGGGGCACCAATCCTTATATCAATAAATGCTCAGAAGGAGGTTTACACTGATGAGCACAAGGAATTACATAGTCCTCTCGGAGGATTTATCCCTTTCGGACAGGCAGAAATACCGCTTGCAAGCGATGGCAGCCGGTATAGCTGCTTGTTTCGATAATAACATCGGGGTGTGGGACCCGAATGAAGTCCCGGCGCAAAACGGGATCAAACCCACAACCCTCGATGTGATGAATTATTTGGCCCAAAGCGGTGGAGAACCCCCCGAGTCTATCGATGTCAGAGAATTCCAGCCGATTTTGGATGCAGGAGTAGCTGCCGGTTTTGACCAGTGGCTCACGACTCCCTTAGCAGCAGTCGGTGGAGAGTACAGTATATTCGCGGCTGTACCGGTTCCTGCCATTGCTCTCCGGACCAGAAAACTGGTGGTCTGGTATGGAGTCCAGATCGAGACCGTTCCCTTGACGGTCAGCCGCCTGAACTTCAGGCGTACCGTGGCTGCCGGTACCATAACTGCCCAGTTTGACCTGGAGCAGCTGGCCACCGGGCAGAAGCAGGATGGCTACTTCTCGTCACCACAGATATGGTTGCCGAATTTACCGTACGCCATCAACATCATAGCAAGGGTCATCGCTCCGGCAGCGCGGGTTATCCCGCACAACTTCGTCTTCGAGCCGGCCGGAACAGTCAGCGCCTAAGCAGGCGGGAGTGGGCGACCTTATCGTCCCTGAACGAAAAAAGTAGAGGCCTGGGGCGGAGCCTGATATCCGCCCCAGGACGGATAATTTAAAATCCGTCCGACAGCTAATTTCAAGGATGGATGGAGGATAAGAAAAATGGCTGACCAATTTACTCGTAGAACAATGCAGGCCGTACTGGGCCTGACCGTCGTATATACCACTTACCCGGCAATCGGTGCCGGTGTTATTATAGGCACCGTAACACTGGGTGGTGCCGGCGCTTGGGGTGGGGATGTGAACCAGTTCCTGGTCGCAACCGAATCGTGGTTCGTGGGCTGCGATGTAGACACCGTCACAGCGGTAAGTGACCACGTTGTCGACTTCGAGGAAGCAGGGGTAACTCACCTGTGGAGTTTCCGACTGGGCACGACAGCCGTCGATCCTAATGTGAGCCGTATCATGTGCGGCCAGTTCCCCAAATATATTACTGCCGGTGCTCAGGTAACTGCGCGATCGGCTGCGACCGGTGCGACTGCCATCAGTCTCAGCCCGTGTGTAGCTACAGGACTATAAACTTATCGGTAGATCACTCGATAAATAAAAAGGGAGTGAGGAAGTAAGTTGATACAGGCGTTCTTAGATTTAAGAGCCCTGCACAGGATATATGATGCAGCGCAGGGGCTCTTGGAGGAATCCATTGGAGCCTCTGTCTGCATTTCCGGTTGTGGGAAGTGCTGTCAGATGAATGTTCCCCTGTGCAGGATAATTGAAGGTATCAATATGGTTTCGGCTGTTGGAACACTAGGTCATAAGTCTTTGAAAAGAGCCATACAATCAGCCGAAGGCTGGATACTGGAGCGACATGCAGGAATTTCCCTCTATGGTGGATTATCTCCGTTAGCAAAGCAGTATTCCGGGCAGATACTGGACGAATTTAGAATACTACAGCACAGCCAATGCCCGTTTCTCGAGGCGAACAACAGGTGTTTGATATATGATTTTCGACCATTGACTTGCCGGGCTTATGGTGTATTCCGGGATGGTATGCCCATATGCCCTCGGCCGCCCGGTAGAGGGGAGACACTGACGCAGCGGGCAACCATCGACCCGGAGCAAGTGAAACCTTTGCTAAAAGAGTTTCACGAGCGGTGTCAAAAGAAAGAACCCGCTTGGCTTACATCAGGGTTTGCCCCGACCTTACTATTCCGGGCAGCTAGGCCGACTCTATTTAGAGAGTACGTCGCAGACGGTAAGATTGCCTCGGCAAAGTTAATGGGAGTAAGTCTTGATGCGGACCTTACATGGCAACCGCCGTTAGAAGATTTACCCCGACGCCAAAAGCCGATAAAAATAGTTGCCGCAGCGACAATAGATGAGGACGACCTTGAAACAGTTATTAGAACGCTTTAAGCGAATCTTCAGGCGAAACGGATATAGCAACGCCGCTGTTATGGATGTGGGCCAGGCAATGGCGGTGTCAAAACGCCCGGATGAGGATACATGGAAACCGGAGGAGCTTTCCACTGAACACAAGCTCATAATTCTGGAGCGTGTATGGTTCAAGATATATCGAGAATTGCCTCCGGCAGATGAAGAGGAATTGTTCGGGTTGGAACCCTCGGAATTAACTGAAGAAGAAAAAAATAGATGGTATCATGGAGCACGGGGAGAGGCGGCTCGTAAATACCTGGAGATATTTAATCATTCATGGTCGAAAACGAAGCTAAGAGAGAATCTTGAAGCCGAAGGTCTGGGTAATGCCCTTGAGCTATTTGACGAAGAAACCAAAATCAGGATCATTAACGAGGGTATAAAATACCGGAGTGACTAAGTGCGGAGTTTTGATATGAAATTCTCACAGTAAGATGAAATAGCCACTCAGAAAAATAAACAGAAGGAGTGTTGAAAATGGCAGATGTGATGTTAAGGGCTTATAAAGCCTCAATAGCAATGGAGCCGATAGTAGCCCTAGACTACTATGTCAGGATAAAGACTTACAAGGCGGTATTCTATCGACAGGTCGATTACATGGAAACCCTCCCGCCTTTCCAAGCCCTTGATCTTGGTGTGCTAGCCGCACAAACAGTATCGGCTAGAGGCTCAATATCCGCTGGTGCTGCCAATTCTTTGTTTGACCTTCAAGGTGATGAATTCGGACAGTGGAGATGGTTCCCTTATGATATCTTCATGGCTCGTATATTCCTTCCTGCCGGAGTCGCCAAGCATCAGCTTAAGTTCCTCCAACTCGGTATAGAGCATAGTATCATTTACCGTGATCCGTTATTGGTCACTACTGAGTTCAATACGTGGCAGGAAGAGAGGCCTGCCTTTGAAGCGATGAACTACTCTGACTACCCTCTGGCTGCGACCCGTATCATTGCCATGGGGTACCGTTTCCACACCGTCGAATTAAACAAAGAGACAGAGGATAAAATAAAAGATGGTGACCTCCCCTGCACGACTATAGTGTGTGCCGGGAAGGCTTAATAAGGAGGGAAATAAATGGAAACAGATTTCGAGAGAGGTGTACTGAGGTCAGGTGGCGTAGTAAACCAGCCTAACCCGCTTGTGGCAGCTGCCGTCGTCATATTCCAGGTATCCAACTTCGGCCAGCAAATAGGCACCAAGAGCTTTATTCCCAAGAAAATCTTACTCAGGAATAATGCAGGCGGGATACTATGGCTCAATTTGGGCACTGTCGCCGTCCCTACTTTGCTGCCCCCTTTACGAATACAGAATAACATGGATGCCAACTGGCAGGAATTTGAACTACCCCGCGTAGAATTCTTCGCCGATATGATAGCGTGGACAGACGTTATGGCGGCCGGCGGTAGTTTGGATATCCAGGTCGAAGTGGAGGAACGAGGTTAGGTAAAGGAGGCACAGCGTGGCTGAAGAAAATGCTGGTAAGGCCGGGGTTGTCCTTGCCGGTGCCGCCTTGGTGGCATCCGCGATAGCCTTGGCAAAGAACAGAATAGCTAAAGCCGCTCCCGGTGAGAACGGGCCGGTCACTTTAGACGAGGAAACCATGCAGTTGCTCATTGCCATGGCTCAGACCTCGGCTGAAATCGAGCAGTTGGTGGCTCAGGTATTAGGTATGGAACCGGGTCAGCCCGGGCAATTAAGCCTGCAGGTAGCCGGTTATCCCCCTAATACCGAATCCATGATCGCTACCCGGGTGCAGGTACCTGTTCTCGGTCGCCATTACAGATTACCCGACATTGCTGTACCCGATGACTTCCTGCTCCAGCTTAAGGGATGGCCCACGAATCTGGGTACACTATATGTGGGAAACTCCCAGGGGACGGTGACTAATATCAACCAGGTCTGGCCGCTTCTGCCGAACGAAGCTATTGGATACCGGGTGAAAAATGCCCGGGAGCTTTATGTTGCTGGAATTGCGCCGCCCGCGGGAGCGTCGGTCATCGGTGACTGGCTTGTAATAACAGTAGAGCAAGGGAGGTAATCATGGCCGTTGTCAGCGGGATGCCGCCGAGTTTGAGTTTTAAGAGGTCAGCTCAGAGCGGTTCTAAAGCAATGAGTGCTGCTTGGCAGGTAGTATATACCGAGAATACCAGCCTGAGCATTTCTGGCTACCTATTTGCTGGGGCTGAAATAAACCTTTCGCCCATGGCCCTGGGTGACAGCATTGATATCAGGATCCGGAAGATTCTCGTTCCGGCTGGTACCTGGACACTACATGATCAGAAAACTTATAATGATGCACAGCCGGTAACTCACCCCTCCATCCATATCGGCCCTCTTCCGGACGTATACGGAATTGAAATTTCCATGAGGCAGACGGCTGTGGCCGTAGATCTCCTGGACATTGAAACGGAGTTTTACGATGCCAAGAGGTTAGGAATGGGGTAATGGCGCAGGCGACTCTAAACGGGACGATACTTGATGACGGCGGACTCCCTTGTGAGGGAAGGTTTCAGTACGGGAGTACTGTGGCATTAGGTTCGTTTACTCCCTGGCAGGGAGGAGCTCTGGTTACCGGCGACACCTTCTCGGCACTGGTCACAGGACTCATGGGTGGCACTATCTATTTTTTCAGAGCTGAGTCCAGGAACGCCGCAGGAGCCGGTACACCCGGAGCTATACTTCCTTTTATGACCTCGTTCGCATGGGGTAGTATTCTTAACCCCATTGTCGATATACTCCCCGCTACCGGTATAACCGAGTGTGCGGCTACTCTCAACGGCGTGGTAACGTTTCAGGGAGACCGGGCAGGCCAAGCAAGATTTCATTATGGAGCCAGCCCGAGCTATGGGATGGTTACCGCCTGGCAGGGCGGCTTGGGTACAGGCTCTTTATTTAGTGCCGGGATCCTGGGATTATCGCCCGGGTGCGCCTACCACTGCCGTGCGGAGTTCAAAAATAACCATGGACCGCCGGTATTCAGTGGAGATATGGCCTTCTCCACCCTATCCCAGGTAGGGGGACTGGTGCTGGCAGACGACTCGCTACTGGTATTATTGGGAGGCTGAGAATGATAGACCATATAAGTGAATTAAAAAGACTGGCTTCAAAGACAAACATGGAGGAGTATATCCCTTACACCGATAGTCTTGAAGCACTCTCGGACAGCCTCATAAGCTACATGGGCTACACCGACAGGGACGGAGACGCCGGCGGGATGCAGATAAACGACAGCCCCTTGGAATTCCTGCCCTCCTTTGCCGGAATGCTGGTCAAGGTACTGGATGGAGATGCCGCCGGCCAAGTGAGGGTTATCGAGAGCCATGTGATATGGACATTGACTGTCGACGCACCCTTTACCGACGACACCGGCGCCGCGGTGCAGATAATGACTGGTACCGCCTATGTCATCATATCGAGGCTATCGGGCAGGACCGACCACGGCGATATCGACTTTCTGGAGGGATTTCCCTACATCAACGAGGCCTGGGAGCCGGCTACCATCGACCTGAACATCTGGACACCAACCCACCCGGCTACCACTCCCCTTGCCGTGGTGGAGAATACCGCCCCGAACGTGGGTTACTCGGTCGTAATGTTCGATATCGAGGATGCGGAAAACGCCCGCCTCATCGGCAGGGCCGGCGTCAACCGCTGGAGAATAAATCCCACCCTTATGGGTACCAACCATGTCGTAAAGCAGTTTATTATGGAGTGGGAATTATATTTTAACGACCTTGCCAACATCAATGCGGCCAATATGTTCATGGGACTGGTTACCACCCCGGCCGATACCCTGGTTTCCAATAATATCGTCGGATTCGGGGTAACGCTCCCGCCCGCCTTCTCCGTAGATACCATCACCGACAACGGCGGAGCACGGCTGCTTATGGGTTCGGGGATTCTTGCTACGCTCGAAGATGTCAGGGTTAAATTCAGGATAAGGGTGGACGAAAATAACATCAACTTCTACATCAACGAGATTCTGGCGGCCACCCACCCAGTAGGGGCGGGGACGCTCCCTGACCAG